>JAABUZ0100003094.1_pt1 | contig 25583 bp, 11 predicted proteins | sample 5562091 | NCBI WGS metagenome assembly JAABUZ01 (sample SAMN12813069, study PRJNA571459) | rock metagenome | isolation source: Antarctica rocks | place: Antarctica: Victoria Land, Linnaeus Terrace sud | collected 2015-12-21 | reverse complement strand
CTATAAGCTTTTGCTTTATTAACAATAAAAGATAATTTTTAAATAGTAACAAAGTATATATATTAACAAACTAAATATCTAAATTATTTAAGTCGACATAAATTTTGATTGTATCGAATTATTTATCAATATTTATTGTTAGCACAAGAAAGACAATTGCTTTTTTATTTGATCTATTGTCGAAAAAGTCTAATTTAGATTAATAGAAATATATAGCAAATTACTTTTTTATTGTACAAGATAGAGAGCAAATACTTTTGTCAAGACTCTAGCTTCTCTACTTATTTTTTGCAAATTTTTTATTATTTTATTTATAGTTGTAATTGAAATACGACTATAGCAATTGTTTAAATTGTCTATAGCTTATTAATACTTGTCTTTAAGTTACTTGTCTTCAAAAAAGTATAATATCTTTCTTAATTTTATTTTGTTATTAATTAGATTGCTATATTAATAATTAAATTTGCTATTTATATAAACAATAATAATTACTAGATACAATTGTTAATAAAAAGATTAAGCTTTAGATTAGAAAGAGATTACTTAAATTTAACAATAGTTTGCTTAGAATTAACAATACAAATAATATATACAAATTAAGTCTAGAACTCTAAGTTAAAATACTCGCAAAACTAATTGTTCTAGATAATTATTATACTTAATTGAAGATTAATTTGTGTATTAACAAAAAAGAGCAATTAATTTATTGAATATTTTAGTTTTTTTTGTCGATTTTGTTTGCAACAATTTTGTCTTTATTGTATTTCTTGTTATCGACAATAATTTTAATCTTATTTTTATCTTGTTGTATTCTAGTATTTTTCTTCTTCTTCTTTATCTTCAATATTGTTGTTGTTCTTAAGATCGATTTTCGAAATCTAGATAATAATCTTTTTGTTGTTATTAAAATTGTTCGAAAATTTATATAATGCAAAGTTGTTAATATCTTTGTTTTGCTCTTTCGCTCTTTGTCGCTTTCTTTAAGAAGATTTCTTTATTAATTTGAAGTCGAAATTAAATATGCTAGTTTTCTTAAAATACTTAAAGTATAAAAAATATAATTAGTTATTAGCAACTAAGATAGTAAAGCGTTTGTTAAATATTAATTGTCTTTCGATTTACTTAATAGAGAATTAAAAGAAATATTACTCTTTGCAAGATTATTAAGAAGATTATGTTTCGAGTTCTTTAAATAATAGCTTAATTTCTTTTGCATATTAAAGAGAAACAAGCTTTTATTATTTAGAAAACTCAATAAAGATTAAAATAAATTTTAACTTAATTGCTTTATCTTTTAATTAAACAATAATAATAAAAAGCAAACAGTTATTTATCGAGATTGTTCTATATATATACGTTGATTATTAAGCTGTTTTATTCTTTATTAAGCTAATATTGAACAACATTTTGAAAATTATTGTTATCGAATATACTTGTTAGTTCTATTATTGTTAAATAATAAAGTTTATGCTACTCTAAATTGAAAAGTACTTTATATCTTAAGAAATATTTTTAAAGAGGAGCAATAAAAAAATGCTAAAGTCGAAGAGAATTGTATAGAATATCTTTGAAGATTTGCAAAGCGCAAGACATTATTGTAAGATTAAAAAGACTTATACAAGAAAATATAACAAAGAATTAAAATTCAACTAGATTAACAAGATTTTGCGCTAGAGATTTTGCAAGCATATTTAATAAAAGTAAATAAAAGTAAAGTAAAAAGATTAACGCTAATAAACTAAATAATTGAATTAATAATACTAGCAATAAGAAAAATGCAATAAAAGTTATAGAGATCGTAATAATCTTGCGAAAATTAGTATAATTATTTTATTCTTAAGTTATAAAGCGAAGTCTTCTATTTATACAAACTCTTTTACTAGAATTGCTAATATAAATAAGAACGTTTACGCACGATTTTAAATCTTAATTCGGATAATTATCAATCTCGATACAATTTCGAAAATAAGCTTAAATAAAGCTAGCTATATACACACGATCTTGTGCAAGAACAATTCGATTATAAAATATATTTTTATATTTTGCAATATATAATTAATCTTGTGTTACAAAGTTATTCGCGCAATCTTAAAACTCTTTTACAATATATTTGTAACTAGTATTAAGAGCATCTTTAACATAGTCTTTAATTGAGCTAGATAGATATTTGCTATAGTCAAAGTTCGATATAAATAATAGTAAAGATATATTGTTATACAATTACACAATTTAGTATAAAATGCGTAGTAAATAAAGATATAAGAAAGATTTAATCGAGAATTACTATAGAAAATCAATATTTGTAAGCTTACTTAATTGTGTTTGCATATATTTAAATTTAGATTAACATTAGTTATTTCGTAATATTACGTATATAATATAGACAAGATTTTGCTCAAATTTAATACAAATGTTTTCTAGATAAATTGCGAATTTCTATTGTATGCTAGAGCTATATTGTGCAAAATCTTGCTTATATTTAATACAAATATTTTTTAGATAAATTGTAGATTTTGATTGTATACTAAAGCTATAATAAACAAGATTTGACGCAAATAAATATACAAATTATTATTGTTTATCGAATACACAAATATTTGTGCGTAACTTTGTTAATTTTAAGTATATATCAAAAATTGCAATTACAAAGTATTATTATAGACAAAAAAGCTATTAGTTAATTAGAGTATATTAGTATAACTTTCTGCTAGTCTCAAACTAGTAGAAAGTTCTTCTAATAAAATACGCATCTTAGCTATAACAAGTTGTCTTTCTATTTTGCTAATAGAGTAAAAGATAAATATTAACTTTTATAACAACAAATATTATATAATTGCATTTAACAACAATTAAGTCTTATATATAGTTAAGTATTGCAAACAATATAAATTTTAGTTAACTTATTTTGCTAATATTGTTATTATATTAATCGCAAATTATATTTCGAAATACAACAATAATATTCTTAAGTTATAATATTGTTGTTTAAAATATTTTAATTTTAATAATTTAAAACAACTAGCTAATATAACAAAAGATTATTATTACTATTAAACTATATAGTATTTATAAACCTTATATAAAAGATCAATAAATTGAAAAATTGAAAAATTGAAAAATTCTTTAAATAATTACAAGAGTTTGTTATTAAGTTTCTTAATTATATCGATTTAGATATTAACAATCTTATAACTTCTCTTACTATAGAAGACAAAAAATATTTTGTGCTTTTTATAGATAAAGTCTTTGATTGTTGTTAAAATCATCTTTTAATCTTAAAAAGTAATATCTTTGATATTTTTACTAAAAAGTTTAAATTCTTAGTTAAAACGCAATTAAGCTATAAAATTAGTTATTAATATACTAATTATAGTATTAAAGTTAAAAATAAAGTAATAGATAAATAAACAAAGAGATATAGTATTAAATAAAAGTTATTTGCTTTTTACTTACTTGAATAAAACAATATTGCAGAGTATTAGAATAAAATTATTGTTAAAAAGATACAAGCAATATTTGTTAATATTAACTTATTTAGTTATATATAAAATAAAATATCATTTATAAGTATTTATCTTTGCAATTATTTATTTGCTATCTATCTTTGTCTACAAGATATATAGAAGATATGTTACAAAATTTAGTACAAAAAGAAGTTTAATCTAGATTATCTATACATTGTATACTATAATATATAATACTATATATTAAAAGAGTTGCTTAAATAGAAGAAGCTTAGTACAAAAACTATTAAATATTGTCTATTAAAGTATAAAAATCGAAATCAATATTAACTTTAAAATTTAATAGTTAGAAAAATTATTGTTTTACAAGATGTTATATTTAACAAGTCGACAATTTTCTATTTATCTAATAAGTAGATATATTAAAATAGTAAAAATAATTGTAAAGAAATTAATCTAGTTGCTTTTTATAGAAGTAATTTTATTGTTAGTAATAAGCAAACAATGCTAGCTTTATTATTGTTACTATTGTTGTCTATTTCTATATTACTAGCAAACAAAGACTTTATATTTATAGAAATTGCAATAGATTAGAACAATTTCTTTAGTAATTTAGATAACAATAAATTTAAATACTTTAATAATTAATTTTCGAATTTTGATAATTTCTAGTTTCTTTAAAGAAGCAATAAAAAAGATAATAATTTTAATTTTAAAATAAGACTTAATTTTATTAGAAATACAACAATCTTTAACAAATCTATAAAAACAAATTGTTCGATACAAAATATTCTTCTTAATAAATTTGAAGAACAAAAGAACAATTAAATTAAAAGTGCTATTATCTTAATATCTAACAGATATATATTAGCATTAATAATAGTCTTGAAAGTAGCTTATTATTATCTAGTCTTTGTTTGCAAAACAATAATTAAAGATTATATTATAAATTTTAATTTAAATATAGAGTATAATCAATTTCTTAATATAATTCTTTTTTATATTATAATTAAAAAATTATCTTTTATATTATTTGATAAAGAGTTACTTATTTATAAATAAGCTATAATTATTTTTTGCAAAAACAATAAAAAATTGTCGACAATCAAAAAATAATAAATTTAAAGTTAATAAATATCTATATTTGTATTAAATATTTAGAAGTATTTAAAAAAAATAAAGATTCTTATTATATATATAGTTTATAAAATTAAAAAAGATTTGTATAGCAAAGTTTTTTATTATAAAATTTGCTATACAGTTTGCAACTTTATATAGAAAAAAGAAATAAATTTCTAGAAAACTTATATTGTTGTTATTAAAACTGTATTGTTTAAGACTCTTTTTGCTATTATTATTAAGCAAAATCTTAATTATAAGTAAGTAAATATTGTTATTGTCTTTTTAAACTTAATATTGCAAAAGTTTAAATATATAAAGGCTTCTAAAAGCTATTGCAAAGATAGATATATTTAATTGTTAAAAAGAGCTCTCTATAAGTTAAAGTAATTATTGCGTAAATAATATAATATTTTAAATCAATTTCTAGAGTTATTAAAATTTATTATATAAACGCAAATTATTTTGTCTTTGTTAATTGCAAAAAGAAGTTTATAGCTATTATTTATATTAACAATCTATTAATTGTAAATTCTAAGAGCATTGCAAAAATATTAAAGCTTAAAAAGAAGTTTGTTAATTGTTTCAAAATAATTGATCTCAAATTATAGTATTATTATTTAGATATAAAAATTATCTATAATTGTAATAATTGCACGCTATATATATTGCAACACATTTATATTAAAAAGATATTAGAATAATTTAATATACTTAATTACAAAATAGATTTAATTTTTTATATTAATATCGATTTATTTAGTATTAAATATTAATCGATAAATCTTTGAGAAGATTGTTAAGTATTATTAATTATTAATTAAATTATTAATATATATTATAGTTGAAATACAACTAGATATTACATATATAGTATTAGTTTATTGTTGCTTTGTTCTTTTGCAAAGCAAAGTATATAATGTAAATGTAAACTACTAAGAAAGTTATTTAGATTAAATATCTAATTAAGAAGTTAAATATAAATAGATTACTATTTATTTTGTACAATTAACTTGTTCTAATAAATACAAAGGAATTAGAGTATTATAGTTTTTAGCAAGAATTTCAAATTTATTTACAAACAAAATATATTGTTATTTAATAATATTATGTTCAAGAGCAAGTTAAATTAAAAATTGTAGATTTTATATATTTGTTTATCGACTAGATAATTGTCGATAATCTTATTAAACTTTTAGATAGAATTAAATTTGAGCAATTCTTAAAGATAATTAAACTTATTAAAGATTAGAAAATGCTAAAAATAGACAAAATAGATAGAAAAAATAGATCAAAAATAATTAGAAGATAAAAAACAAATAGATTTTATATACAAATTTAATTTGATTTTTTCGAATATTAATAACATTGTATTTTTTAGATTTATATTAATAAAAAATCTTAATTTTGTTTTGCAATAATAGTTGCATTACTTCTTCAATATAAGATTTAATTAATTCTTATATATTTTAAGATATATTGCGTCTTCGATTTGCTACTTTTAATATTTTTTTCTTAAATTTAAACTTCTTTATTTTTGTTAAATCTTCTTGTTTATTATTAGTTTTGCAATTTCTAAGATTTGTCTTTTCTACTATTAACTTCTCGATTAACGTTTGATCTAATACATCTTTTTTACTTCAAATTTCTTTATATTATTGCGAAAATAGAAAGATAAAATAAACTTATTCTTTGTTGCATCGATTTGCTCTATTAAGTTGTTAATATATTTTTGCAATTAACAAAAAAAGCATTTAAATATAAACTTTTCCAATATTTAAATTGTCGATATCTAGTTTATACGCATTTATGTATATTAGAATTCTTGAAAAAAGACAATTCTTAAATCTTTTCTAGAAAATATCTTGAATATACTTCTTGTTATTAACAATTATAGAAACAAATATTAATTGCACTTACTTTGTTGTCTTCGATAAATAATTTAGAGTTATTATTTATTATTAAATATATCTATATATCTTATTTACGTTGTTTATCTTATTTATATATATAATTGTCTTTAAAACATCTTAAGAATCTTTAACTTACGCTAACAATATATATTCCAAATCTTCTATATATTTTTCGATATATTTAATAAAACTAAATTGCAAATATATTTTCGATTTATTTAGAAATATTTTAAATGTCTTTATATTAAAGACAAATTTGCATTATCTTTTTATATTTTCTAGAGTTTTGTTATTAAGTATAATCGATATATTTATTATTAATATTTTAGAACACAATTGCGTACAAAGAACGTCGAGACAAATATAATTTATTCGAAACTCTTTTTATTTGTTTACAAGATACAATTTGTTAATAACAAGTATAAAATGTTGCAATTAATAAAACTTGTAACACAAAATATTGTTAAAGAAATTCTTAAATATAATAATCTCGAGACTTGTAAATATTGTTTTAGTTAAATTCAATTATTAAATACTTTATATTAAATACAATAATAACACTAATTATATATATAGTCTTTCTTATATATTTTTTTTAGTATCTTCGATTTGTTGTTATTGTTTTTTAATATTAGTAATCGACAATTAATAATTTACTTTAATTTTTTACATTAATTGTTTTTTAAGACAAGAAAAGATATAATTATTAATACAATTTTCGATAACAAAGATATAAACAACAATATTTAATATAGCAAACTTTTCTCGAATCTTGTTTTTATTATTATTATTATAATTATATTTTTCTTTAAAGTAATATCGAATATATTTAATTGCTTTTATTTAATTTTAAATTCAAATATATTTTTAACAATATTAATAATCTTTTTTTTAATTGTTCTTGTAATTAATATCTTGCAATCTTTTATCTTGTTTTTTATTTTAAAATATTGTAGAAATTAAAAAATAAAATCTAATAATAATTGTCAACTTTGCTCGATATATTAAGTTGAAAGAGTAATTAATTTAAATTGACAAGATAATAGAATTATAAGAAGCGTTAAATAAGATATCGAAACTATAAGAGAAGTAATTGTACTTATATAAAGATTGTAATTTTGATTTTTTTTTAAGATTGTTATAATAAAATTAGTATTATAGTCGATAGTTGAGCTAATTAATTTTAAAAAGAATGTTATTGAATAAAGTATAGACAAGAGTAATAAAATTAACTTGTTATTAAACGCAAAAATTAAAGTGTTCGCAATTATTAGGTAATAAAGTTGCATATACGTGTTTAAAAAATATAATATAAGTGTTTTTAATATATAGATTAATCGCGTCGAATTAAGTTATCGAGTTCGAGTTAGATACTCGATTCGAATCTTGACAATTTGTATTAATATAATTCCAAAGTCTCAACAATTTGATTTCTAAAGTTAAATCAACAATTTAAGTCGATTTCTATAGTTGAAATCGAAACTCAATTCGAAAAAATCGATTTAAATTGTTAAAACTACTATTTTTAGTAAATTTTATTATTTTTAGTAACAATTAATTGATAATTTAATAGAAACAATTAATTTATTTAAATTAATTAATAAATATATTAGAAATTTCTCTTTATAAATATATTACTATTGTGCGTTATCTAGTAATTAATAAAACTCTAAATTTAAACTTAATTTAAACTATTTTTAGTATTCTAAATATTCTTGATAATATTTTTGACATTCTTGACAATTCAATTCGATTTCTAATATTGAAATCGAAAATCGAGTCGAGTTAAATTAAATTTATTTCAAAATAATAGGAATCGAATTAAATTTTAAGTCGATTTCTAATATTAAAATTGTCGAATCGAATTAATTTCTAAAGTTGAAATTAAAACTCAATTCAACAATTAATCTATTAATCTATTATTATTAAAGATACTGTTAGAATAACAAGAAATAAGAGTTTTGTTCTTAAATCTAATGTAAGATGCGAATGCGCCTGCTACTTGCTGGCGCACTAAGATATGAAAGACGTGAGGTATAATAGGCTTTCATTACTATCCCCAACTATAGGGAGTAGGTAGTAGTAAGACTAGTCGTTGAAGAACAACGAGGGATGAGCTTCCTCCCTATCTAATACTCGCAATAACGTGCGAGCCTGCTCCTCGCTTTCTAACTAGAAAGGGGAGCCATGCGATTTGAGGCTTCCATAGATAGCCAAGATCACGTGCCCTGCCATACCCTAAGGCGCTAGCGCGTCGATGACGCTATGGCATTACATCTAATGCAAAAAAAAACGCTATAATAAATATTATGTTCGATGCAAATATGCTTGAATATGCTAAATGCTAGTATAGTTATTGCGTCGAAACTAATCTTTAGTATTAGTTCTAGCGCAATTCTAATATAAACGAACTTGCTAGAATTCGCTTAAGAGTTGTTTCTTTTTTTCTATATAAATTTAACTATTAAGACAAGATACAACTTCGATACTTATAACTATAACGTCTTCGTTAACATCTAATTGTGTCTTTAGATTACTCGATCTTCGTTTATTAATACAAAGCTTGTCTTGAAGTTTCTCGACTAATTGTGTCGAGTCGAGTTATCGAGTTTGAGTCGAATACTCGACTCGAATCTTGACAATTTATATTATCTTAACTCGAAAGTCTTGACAATTCGATTTCTAAAGTTGAAATTAACAATTTAAGTTCATTTCTATACTTAGAATCGAAACTCGACTCGAAAAATCAATTCAAATTGTCAAGACTATTATTTTTAGTAAATTTTATTATTTTTAGTAACAATTAATTGATAATTTAATAAAAATAGTTAATCTATTTAAATTAATTAAAAAGTATATTAGACTATTTTTATATTATGCATTACTAATGTGCATTATCTAGAAAATAATAATAAAATTAAAATTTAAACTAAATCTATACTATTTTTAGTATTCTTGGCATTCTTGGCGATTCGATTCGATTCCTAATATTGAAATCGAAAATCGAGTCGAGTTGAATCGAGTCAATCTCAAAATAATAGAAATCGAATCGAATTTCGAGTCGACTTCTAATGTTGGAATCGACAAGTCGAGTCGATTCCTAAAGTTGGAACCGAAACCCGACCCGACGATCAGTCTAGAAGTTCCGTTGAGCCTTTTCGAGCACCTGCTCCAAGGCCATGAAGACGTCGCCCAACATTCCATAAGTTATCGTAGGCCGTTCTTCGGAGGTCTTCGACCTAACATCGAAATAACAGCCAGGCACTCGGTACGTGTAGGGGTTGTCCTCATCTCTGAGACGAATGTTGCCCGAGATAGCGATTTGCCGGAGGGTACTCAACAGGCCACCCTCGATCATGAATTGTAGTGAACTTGGTCTGACCAGACGAGAGGTAAAGATGTGACCTTTCAAAATTTGATTGGTGCCAGGAATTGGGTAGGCAAAATATTCCCAGTCATTGAAGGGCGTCTCTAACAGCAGGGATGAAGAATTGGCGTGAGATGGAAGAAGTAAACCTGATGATGTAGTGCTCACCCGAGATGGCGCTACACCCTTAGTCAAGAGACCGGGGACTTGAAGTATCAGACAAGGAAACAGTAGCAAGAATAACATTGACAAGCCAATGCCGGAAGACATACTTTCCATACGGTATTCTGGGGAACATTGCACGAATTGTCGTACTTGAAAGGCGAAAAGATCGTCAATGCCCACGCGGTACGATACTTGGGCGGATGTAGACTTAGCCGGCGAGCCGATTATTGGACAGCTTAGGGTTTTCCACATTGGAGGTCTTGTTGGACTTTAGGCCATCTGAGATTACCAGCTCATAAGCGTCTCCGATCAATGGCTTCATCCAATCGTATGATTTTGCGGACGGTAGTGGCTGCAGATAATTCCAAGCTGTCTCGCCTTCCGGAAGTCGGAACTTTCATTACATATCCGATTTCGATACTACCATCCTCAGCCGCTGGATTTGGAAGAAGCTACATGAGAACTCGCGAGTCAAGGAGAAGTACGATTCACTCTTGCTTCCGCAGAGCCGCAGCGCGGGTATTTCCTGAGTATATTGTAGCAGTAAGTGTTACGACGATCTTGGGAGCTGGCTAGCGTTAGCCCATGCTGAGGGTTTCGGAAGGGAGAATACTCGTACTTAGCACACCACGTTTTAATCGATGCCTGAAAACCGAATTGTAGAGATATAAGGCGGCAATGCGTTATTGACAGTGAGAGCTACGGAATGCAGTGGGCTGGGTTCCACGTTGCACACAGTACAGTCTTCTACACCCCCAAAGCGCCCTTTTCGACGACCAGCAACCCTCATTTTATATATCAATTCCGAATCGAACGCCTATGATCTATACACCGACTCCAATTTCATGACTTTGAGGCGCAACACCCTCCACCTCTTGAGTCACTGACTGCTCCATCTTAGTACTGACTTTTATCGCATCCCTTGGTAAGCGATCTGCCAGCTCCAGGGACTCGTCATCGGGTCGACCCGAACTTCTGATCTCGGCCAGAAAGGTTGGATCGGTGCTCAGCTGCGAATTGAGGATGCGCTCAAAGCCGTCCGGGTCTTTCTTTGACCAGTATGATCGGGTATGGTTCTCGTCGGTTTGGTGAGGGGTTGGGAAGCTTCGGTCTGTTTTGCCGCGGAGCTTGAAGTAGATGGGCATCAAGCTTGGTAGACAGGCGACTGCAGTTCCGACACTGCCTTCTATGGCGGTCCAGAGACCGGCGTAGGTATTAGACCCTGGCGACTATGTTAGGTCAGTCTGAGGGCTACGTGGACGGGGCTCATACATGTAATGTCCTCAGGATCAATGGCGTTGAGTGTCGTGATGCGAACTATGGCGACGACGCAGACCCTGCATGGGTGTCAGTAAGAGTACGGATCGGGTTGGGAATACTTTACTTACAGGGTTCCAAGTAAGAATGTTATGGTCAAACCGATCTTTCTAGGTGTCTTGACTTGCAGCTTCCAGACAAGAGGCATGGGTAATGCAAGGATCACAACATCGGTGAAGACATTGGTGGCCGCCAGCGCAATGTAAAATGGTACGAACTTGATGCATTGCCCATGTTCGATCTTTTTGTTCCAGTAAAAGCTAATTGGGACACATTGGGCAATGGCCGTGGTTTGAAAAGCAATATACCATAGGAGCAGCAATCCGCCCACGCAATTGCATGCCCTCTTCATTCGCCGGGTAGGGAAAAGTCTCTTGTAAAATAGGAGGATCGAGAGCTTGATCGTAGGCAGAGTTGTATTCCAGAACATCTGCAGTACAAACAAGACCTGATCAGTCGTATTAGCAGGATCACCATAAGCAGAGCGACCAAGTTACGAGCATATAACGATGCGCTTTTCCCTTTCCGACCTCTTCTTCGTGTCTCCCCAACCCATATTGAAGTCCTTCAAGCTATAAGCTTAGGGAATCTCAAAACTGAGTCTTTCGAGCATCTTACCAACATATTCGCATACGCAATTCCCATATGACAAGAGCTGCAAAACCTTAGTATGAACAATAGACCGTCTCATGAGCCAAGGAAGAAACGTTCGCCGCTGCTCACCAAAGCCACAATAATGACCCAGTCGTCCTTGAAAAGCCCAGTTCCACTCAATCGTCGCGCACAGCATCTCAGTACGACGGCCGAGGTAGAGAGCAATACAAGAATTGTCGTGACGACTATGATCTGGACTTGTCGTTCATTGTAAGCAATGCAGTCGATACCTCCCGCCATACGGATAGTGGAAAGCCTTGGTCCGAGGGATAAGGTAGCTCAAGAGCAGGCAGTCGGACTCAGTGTCGACGCGGGCGTTCATCAAAGTTTGATTGGATTTGTCGGCATCTAGGCGCCCGGTCGTTGATTATCTGTCGGCCATGTGCCTAGAATCCCTTTCGTTGACGAGTACACATAAGAAGGCCACTGCTTCTCGGCAGAAGTACACGAAAGGAATGCGCTCATCCGGAGCTATATCTTTCCAGAGCTCCGTCTAGAAGGAGATTTTGGTACTTGGCCAACAATCTGGAAATCAATAGGAGAAGCCAAGCGACACGAGCTTGCGCCGCAAGTGACTGGGGTCCAGTCACACGATTCTACCAGGAGAATTGTGGGATCATCAGCTCGCAGAAGAGCTCGCAGACCTATTGCTTGATCGGGTTTGGGGCGCCCTGACCATGTCGTGGTCCTGTCGGCTCATTGGCTGGTAGGACCGCGCAGATTGCCCTGCGTGGCTACAAATGCATCCTGCAGCGAGGGTAGTGTGATGCCGAATGGCCGCCGACGGGAGCCCCAAACCAGCTGCGCGCCCAAACAATACCACGCATTCTCATGAGAGACGATATATAATCGAGAGTGCGCAGATAATGTCTAGAGAAAAGTAAGACCGGCTACTGTCGCCATCTCTAGCGGCCGTGCACTATTATGAGTGTCGTGCGCCAAGTGGGATCTGTTGATGTCAGAAAGGTTCGCTGCGGGCGGCTCGCGGCCTCACGGGCGAGGCCGACGGGGGACGGGGGTAGGAACTCCGTACTCCGTATCCAGCAGCATTTTGCAAAGTGCTTCCTTGTACAGTTGTACTTGTGAATCGCTGTTGGTGCGACACTAGGAAGCGGCTTTAGCATTCCCATCAAATACTTCGCCTCATGTAGCGACCACTGAAGACAGGAAGACCGAGGAAAACCACGAGGGCTTGGCTCTGGACAGGGACGCCTTGCTATTTCCACGCTAACAGATCACACGCTGGGTCCCTAGACCAAGCCAGGATTCCTGGCGGGAGTCCAACCGGTTCCCCGTCGCAGTGATAGCTTTCGCGGTTCTCATTGGTGCTGATCTGATCCTTCCAAAGCCACGCACGCGGAATGCAGATTCTGAGAGAACCTAGTGAACAAGCCAACTGTGTCAGGTGGAATAACGAATCTTCCAGTGTTTGAAAAGTCTGTCAGTGTCATCGTCACGCGCAATAGATACGAAGAAACTCGAAGGCAGCTGCGAAGTAATGATTGAAGCGACAGAGGCAAGAGTAAGAAAGAGAGGGGTTTTGTGGAAGAAGCAAATCTCGAAGTTTTCCTATCTGGGTTGTAGGGTCGCGTACTTTTAGCTGGATTGAGGGGCATCGCCGCCCGCTGGATCGACTCCGAAGTCCACGCCGCGCAGATGCAGTTGTATAGCAGGTTCCTGACTGGATGGAAAATGCCTTCACGTGTTGGCTTCAATGCGCCGGCATGCGACATGATGTCGCACTTCTGTGACTTTCTGCACGGGCAATGTACCTTCTGGGCAGGGAAGCCCTTCAGTTCACTACCGTATATCTTATTTTGTCCCTCGAGAAACCAGTGTTCTTTGCAAAGGACAAGCTCCGGCATTTCGAGTGCACTTCTTGAACGTTCCCTACGAAGATGTCGTCGGCCAAGAATGAGATTTTTGTTGAGGAAGGTTCATATCACAACAAAGGTCACAATGGCGTCAAGCTTATTCCTCAGCCATCTTCCGATCCTGCAGATCCTTTGGTAATCATTCATCTTCCTTGATGACGGCGGATGGCTACTGATTCGCACTCGCGACTCTCGCAGAACTGGTCACAAGCAAAGAAAAACACAACCCTCGCGATACTATGCCTGGCAGCGTTCGCTGGCACCGCTTCGTCCCTTGCGAATCAGCTTGGTTTCGAGGCCCAATCCAAGGTTTACCACAAATCGCTGGTTGAGCTATCTTACTCCGTACGTAGCGACACATCAGCCGCCAAGTGATGACTGACAAAAGGGTTTCTGCCAGATATCTTCGGCTGTCGCAGGTATCGCGTTCGGACCTCTCTTCGCTGTTCCCCTCGCCCACGTCTTCGGCCGGAGCGCTGTGATATGGTGGAGTCTGCTTGGAGCGCTGGGTTGCGGTGTTTGGTCGGCCAAGATGACGGGCGCCGGCGATTACAACGCTTTCGTAGTGGCAAGGCTCTTTGGAGGCATCTTTGGCTCTGTGCCCTCTATCCTGGGTACGGGCATGATCATAGATATCTTTTATATTCACGAACGGGGACGAGCTTTGACGACATTCCATATCTCGTTTTTATTGGGTACAGTTGCGGGGCCAACATTCGGGGGGTTCATCGTGGAACATGTGTCCTGGACAGTTGAGTTCTGGTGGACGGTCGCTTTGCAGGGCTTGATCTTCATACTTGGTTGGTCTCGTGCTTGACCACTTGGTGGCCTGGTTGTGGATGCTAATTAACTCAACCAGCCTTCTTCTTTCTGGAACAGACCGCATTCACTCGTGATGGTAACAGCTCGAAGGTACCGAGACGTCCCGAGGGATTTCTAGCAAGCAGAGTGGCCCTCTTGTTACCTGGAAACAAGAGCGTCGCTCCCATATCTGGCTCCATTCTGGTAAGGAGATTCATGCGAGATCCTAGGAGATCCGAGGATTTAATGGACTGACACAAACTTCGTAGGCTCGGTACGCCTACGCACCAATCGCGATTGGCTTGTCCCCTGTCGGCATCTTGACGGGAGCATTTGGTCTTGCGTCCTTCGGCTGGTTTGTTACCATTAACACTCTTCTGACGATCTTTCTCCAAGAACCAAAGAAGAAAGGCGGCTATGCGTTTACACCGCAACGGAATGCGGCGTGTGAGTCTCCCTGCGCGTTCTCGACCCCCCTAGAGATGTTAATTGAGTTAGTCACATTCGCCCTGTGGTTTGGCATTTTCGCAGCCCAGACATGGGGCTACCTTTTGAACGATCTCGTACCACTCTGGCTTTGCCGACGTCGGGGAGGGACATGGAAGCCCGAATTTAGGTTGCACAGTCTCTGGATCCCATCGTTGATCATCATGCCCGTAGGCCTGGGGATCTTTGGCGCAGCCCTGCAACATCACTTGCACTATATGGTCTTGGCGCTAGGCTCCTTCCTTGTAACATTTGCCGCAATGGCCTCCGTTCCAGTAGCCGTGAATTATTTGGCTGAATGCTTTCGCGGTCATACTGTGGAAGTGAGCGCCATTCTAGGCGTGTATCGACTATCTCTGGGTCTGGCAGTGCCCTTTTTCATTGAATCTTGGATTAAGTGTATTGGTGGCCCGGGTTGGGTCTTTGGCATGGCAGCTTTCTTCTCCATATTTGCATTCTCGTTGCTAGCAGTCCTTATGTGGAAAGGACATCAACTGCGACAGGTTCGTCTAGGCTCATTTGGTTGGGACGAGGAAGGTACCAGGCTTATAGAGAAAGACGGTTGAAGGCCCTAATATCCGTGATGATTGGCAAACTTCTCCTGATATGACAAGGTGTTTCTACTTCGCTTCGTGTCCATTTCCCAGTGAGCATACGGCGATGCTGGGCCGACTTGTGAGCACGGTCAAACGTTCATCACCATCTCATTGTCCCATGTGATGCATCAACAGCCTATATGTACCCAAGAAAACAATCCCACAAATTCATGTCACGGCAAAGGTTGCATGTTGGTGGTAATTTGAGAAGTGCGTGACAGGAATACCGGCTACGTCAAGCACTTAGCCGGGGATCCAAGATTCGATGACATGTTCCCCCCAAGAATAATTCGAGGCTGCTGTGGCTCCTACGATGTCTTTCGAGGCCTATCTCGGGGTCTGGCAAGTAGCGCCGGAGACACATTTGATTGGTTGCTGGAAGAGTCTAAGAGTCTTGGCATGCTAAGATCTTGGATTGTACTCGTACTACTCCGTAAGGTATTTAAGCTGCCGTCTTCAAGACAAATGATATTACGAGGAGTGGTTTCTAGCCGGAATAGCTAGTGTCACTTTATGAATTGAGGGTCTGCACGAAAGCCTCAGAATGGCCGCCTCCGGTCGGCATCACTCGACTATCAAGTGTTACTCATGATAGTAGGGACGGTGACTCTGGAATCAGTTCAATGCTTTTATCCAACTCTGCGACTAAGACTACCGTGTCTTGGACACACTTTCTTATCCCATTAGGGCATCCTCCGTTATCTCCGTGGCTTCAGCCTCCTTGAACGGCCTCTAGCAGATATTCAAAATTCTCAGGAGTGCCTTGAAGCTAATGTGGCGCATCTCCGTTTGCGATCTCTGCGAGGCCTGCTTGTGGGCACTCTTAAATGTCCCAAGCTTCCACCGGAACTGCACAGCACATCCATCCCTCGCCAATATCAAGTTACAAATCGGCCGTCACTATCATAAGCGCAAGGCCTGCTCTTCTTCTGGACCTCAACCATCGATATATCCTTACACCATCTGTCCCTGGCCGATCTTCCTTTCCGGAGACATCTGTCTTCCTGTATAAGTCGGCGGTGGCGGCGGTCCTTGAGGTACGAGATGGTCCTGTAGGGGCATGTTGACATAGACTGGCTGGTTGTCATAGCCTCCCATGTAAGCCGCACGTTCTTTTCGGCGGCGTCTCCTCGCAAGCCAGGTGCAGAGGGCGATCCAAAAGCAGATTTTGAGGACTATGAGGATGACGATGACGACGATAATTGTGGTCATATTTTGATGGCAGTTGCCGTAGCTGTCGCAGGATACGAAGCGGCGGGTAAGAGTGGACATGCTGTGGGGAGGAGGTTCGAGCGATTGGGTTTGGGGAGGTGAGCTTGGTTCTTGACCCGTTGGAGGATGCTATAAGTATGACTGGGTTCGGAGGGCGTCTAAGGCGGGCAATAGGACCAAAAGTACGGAAGTTTTGTAGGTGGATATAATAGACAGGTTGCGCAGCTTTATTCAATACGATTATTCAATTGAACATTGCCCAATCTAGTTAGCGTAATCCTAATAAGATAAGCAAATCTAACGACTTGGCGATCCCAATTGAATTAGTATTCAATTATTGAATACTTATTCAATTGATCTATTATTTTATTTAATTGCTTCAATTACTTGTCTAGACGTAACTTGTAAAGATTATAATTATCTTCTCTATTGTTGTTGTTGTTGTTGTCGTTGTTATGTCTAGAGATATACTTAAAAGTTATTTTTATATTTTTGATTTAAATACTTCTTTGCGACAATTAAAGTCTTTGTAGTTATTATTATCTTTGCAATTCTTGTAGTTATTGTTATCTTTGTAATTCTCGCAATTATTGTTATCTTTGTAGATCTTATAGTCTTCGAAGAACATATAGCAATTATCTCGTAAACAAAAAAAGACAGTTTAATTCAAATTAGAGTTGTTTCAACAATTGTCAAAAAAAAAGAAGACAAATTGATAAAAGATATTAAAGAACAATTATACAAGAATTGAAAAAAAAGAATATTAAATTAGATGCAAATAATAATATTAATTTCGACTTTTATATTTAAAATATTGTTAGTTAATATTGTACTTTTAACACTTCTAATACTTTTTTATTATTGAAAATTTTTACTTCTTTTGTCTTTTACAAACGAAAAAAAATTAATAATTAAATTAAAAGCTCAATTACAATTAACAACTTACAAAGAAGAACAATATTATTTTTGTTAATATATGCGTAACTAGATTTGCGAAATATAATATCGAGATTATACAACGTTTTTGAGATAAATTAAGAAAGAGATTGAAACAATAATAGATTGTAAATATATTAACGTTAATAAACAAATAAAGCACTTAATAAATAAAAGAAAAGCAAATATTAAAGTTTTATACAAATTTAATTATATAAGACAAAACAACAATTAAATTCAAGTTATTAATAAATAAATATCTATATTCGTAATATATTAGAAGACGAAAAACTAAAAAAGCTTTTTGCAAAAAAAATAAATAAAAGAGAATACAAAATACGAAAAGAGAAAAAATAAACTTAGTTAACAACTAAAGAATAAATTGAACTACAAAGTCTTTTTTTTTCTTCTTTGTCGTCTTTGTTAGTAGTAAGAAGAGCTTCAAAAATTAAAGCAATTTCGAAAATAATAGCTTTAATATATTCTCTAACGCAAAGAAGAATACAAAAGAATCGAAACTTGTAATAGAAACAAACTCTTTATTTAATAACAATACAATAATAATAAAAGATCTAGACTATAAAGAAGATATAAATAATAATTGATATATAATAGTATAAATCTTATTTGAAAACAACAACAATTATTTGTCTATCGAAATTATAATTAATATCGAAAAATAATACTCTTTAAATTTTTATTAAATAAACTTATATTATTAAAGTTTATAGAATGTTAAAAAAGCAAAATTGCAAAATAATTTCGAAGTAATAAAAAGATTTCGAAAAAATTTAAACAAATATATATTAATATAATAGACAACAAAGATTTAGATATTTTGCAAGATATATTAATCGACTACTTTAAAAATCGAATATTATTAATAAAAAATTTATTGAAACAAAAATCTTTGCTAAAAAAAATTATATATTTAAAAAATATTTAACAAAACATATTATAAAAATCTTGAAACTTAGACGTTATTATAAGAAATTGTTGTATAAGTATTATAAAAAATATATTTATTTTTAATAAAATAATTTGTTTAAAGATTTAATTAAACTTAGCAAAAATATAAAGTAACTAAAACAATTATATAGAAATAGTAGAGAGAGATTTATAACAAGTAAAATAAGAAAAAGAAATTTGCAATAAATAATACAAACAATAAGAAAAGTGTAACAAGCAATAAAAGAAATAGAAAAAGAAGAATAACAAATATTCTAGATTTAAAAAAGTAAATCGTAATATTAAATGCAAAAAGCAGATATTTTTGCGAAAATATCTATAATTTGAAGCAAGAAATACTATTTTTTTTTTTTTTTCGAAGCTTTGCAAACTTTATTTAAGAAAAAAAGAAACAACAAGATATTTAGTTACTAGACTTTTGTATACAATATTGTTTCTTTTAAAAGTATTAAATATATATTAAAGAAATATAATGCGCAAGTTGCAATATAAACAAATATAAACTATACTTATTCTATTAACAATTCGAAATTTTATTTTCGAATAAAGAAAATAGTAATTTAATATTTAATTGCATTTGCGTTAATAATATCTTTAAAAAATTCTTAAGATAAACAAATAAAATTTAGATTAAGAAGTACTTATACTAACAACATTATTTACAATTACAATTCTCTATTAAATTAATAGAGAATTTCTAATTAAAGATATATAGATACTTATATTATTGCAACAATTTAATGCAATAATAATAAGAAATAACAAAAAAAAGAAAACAAAAATTGTCTTTAGAAGTTTAATTTGAGATTCTTCTCTATATTTTAACAATTAAACAATAATAACAAAATTTAGAACAACAAGTATTAAAGATTAATATTAGAAAACTTTATCGAAGCTAAATATATATATAAATACAAGAGAGAAAGTTTAGCACTCTTATAATATAGAGCTTTTGAAATTGTTAAAGATTCTATTTGTCGACTTGCAAATATTTTGAAAGACTAGAAGATTGTATTGCAAAGCGAAATTCTATTTAATTATCTTATAGATATATATAGCAATTAGTTAAAAAAAATGTTGCTAAATAAAGATTTTTAATTAATTATAATTCGACTTTTATTTGCATCTTAAAAGTACTAAATATTTATAAAGTTTAAATTAAATTAAAGAAGTTTTTGACAATAATACAAGCTTTAAATATTTGCTTATTAAAAAAGATTTATCTTTTGTTTGTATAATTTAAATAGAGAGATATAATATATAATTAATAAATATAAATTTTATTGTTGTACAATTAAAGTTTTCTTTAATTTTTAAAAAGAATTTTTAATTAATTTTGCAACTTAAACTTTTGTAATATTGTAATATTGTTTATCTTATCTTTACAAAAATTGTAAATAAATTCTATTAAATTATTTAAATAAATAATAACTAGTTAAATTATTTCCTATATTTTTTGTAACTAGAGTAATAGAATTTTTGTTTTACATTTAATTTACAAAACTTTTAAAAAATCTTATTAATAAATTCTTATATAGTGTTTTTGTCTCTAATCTTTTTTACTCTTTTTATTGCTTTAATATATCTTTTAATATATGTATAGATAAGCGTTGAATATTATCGAAACATATTGTTGTATTAAATTTCGAAATATTTAAAAAGATTGTTGAGAACGCAAGAAAGATAAAAGAGAAAACAATTAAATTGTTTTATCAATTTGAATAATTGACAAAAATAGAATAATTTGTATAGAAGACAACAAAGAGCAAGTTCGAAAAATATTTTAACACAATTGCTTTATTCAATAATATTAATAACAAAATAATTAATAAGTAATCGAATTTTCTTCTTATTAAATCGCATTATATAACAAAGACATTTAGAAAAAATTCAATTTAAATCGAATTTAAATCTTTTATACTTTATTAATTTAATATATAAATATCGAGAATTGTCGACAAGATATTAACTTAAAATAATAACAATAACAAGAGCAAAAACAAAAACAATAGTTGTACGTATATCTTAATTGTCGTCGATCAATTAAGTCAATTAAGTTAATTAAGGCATGCTAGATAGAGTAAAAGAGATTAAGAATACACATTATTGATAAGAGAAGACAAAAATTGATTAAATACGATAATTATTAGATTACGATTTATATTACTCGATTTGATATAGCGCGGGCGGGCTAGCGATCCTAGACCCCATTAGCTCTCGCAAACCAATTGAATAATCGTATTGAATAAAGCTGCGCAATCTGTCTAATACTATGGTGACCTTGGACAGGGTTCTGGTAATATTTCTGTGGGCGGTGATTTCCTAAGCCATGGGAGCAAGCACAAGTTTATGAACTCCAGAGATTCGCACGTAGCCTGAGCTGAAGCGCTGGCTTTACTCAGCCTTGCGTGCATGTTTGGTGTGACCCTGCCTGTGCCTACTTCTTGGCTTCGTACTGAAACACTGCGCCCCAATCTCAATCCTTCGCAGGATTTCCAGCCAATCAGCTTTGTTGCCGGGGGCTTGGATTTGCTGAGGCATATCATATCTACTCCTCCAAGTACAAGCAAGGCATCTCTTCGAAAGGTTTTGTTTGGACGTCTTGCAAGGGTTCACTCGAAATCTTGCGACAGGCAGTGGTTCTGCGGGTACTCCGTACTTCGTATCTGGGGAATAAATATGTTAGCGTGACAGCGCTTATTTGGGTGATAGTCGGGCAAAAGGAACCCTGTCACGCTAACATATATCCCCCGTATACAAAGTACGATATAGATGGGCGGGACATGTATAAGACCGATTCGATCTAGAAGTTTTTCGGGCTAAGGAATAGACAGGTTGCGCAGCTTCAATTGTAACAACTATTACAATTAAGCATTACTCGATCGGGTTAATATTATTCTAAAGAAGTAAGCAAATCTAGCGACTTAACAATGCAATTGTAATATTGTTACAAATTTTGTAACAATAATATAATTAACGTATTTTCTAATTTAATTGCATTAATTGTTTGTCTAGATATAGATCTTATAACTTAATTGTATCTTATTGTTGTTATTTTTTATTTTTTAATATCTTCTTGCAATATATCTAGCAATTAATTGTATATTTTTAATCTAAATATTTAATCTTATTTGTAGCAACAAGTATTGCAACAATTATTATAGCAATTATATTTACTTTTGTTATTCTTATAGCAACTAAAAAATATACAACTAGTGTAATTGTTAGATCGAGTCGAACACTTTTTTCTCAACTCGACTTACTCTCCTGGGCCTCGTAGGGTTGAGCTAGGGTTAAGGCGCGATCTCGATTCTAGGGCCTAGTTTTGTTGGGTTAATGTCAAGAACTCAAGCTAACTTCGTCGCGTTAGCATTCGCTTATCTTATCTTATCTTATCTTATCTTATCTATACACTAATCCGATTAAACTAGCGCAGGGCTTACGCTAATCGCATATAGTAAGCGCGTTACGTAACGTCACGTAATTGAATAAATTAAGTTAAACACTCAACGCGCATTCTTCGCTCGTCTCATCTTGTTAGACTAGAACTTTTGCTTGGTCCCAGGATTAAAATTGGACGAGTTAACTCGTTCGAATTGAAATTTAACCTGTTGGTTACGCTATATACAACAATCATTTTATAAATAAAAGAAAATCTCGATATTTAATTTCTAGTCTTTTTAACAATTGTTTGCAAAGAAGAAGAAAAAAAACAATAATATGTAACAAACAAATAATATAAAAAATTTGCAAAAAAAGAAAACAAATATAGAGAGTAGCATTAATCTTAATTATAATATTTTGTTAATTAATAAATAATATATAAAGTAGCAACTATTTCTTTAAGTAAAGTTACGTAGTTAAGCAAGTCAAATTAGATAGTATATATAATAATAGTATAATTAGTGTAATTATTGGATCGGATTGAACACATTTTTTTTGTTTAACCCGAGGATTTGGACAAACTTCTTTGTTTAACTCGAAGCTAAATTAATTAATTGCGCTACGCAAACTAGTTCAAATCGAGTAATTCTTTTCTCGTTAAAAGCGCGCTAAATTTTCTACAAAAAAACGTAATTTTGATAACATACGCATAAAATACAAGAAAGTTATAAGTTTTTTAAAATTTAAGGTTTTTTAAAGTTAAGCTTCTCGAGCCAGATTACTTAGCAATTCCCCCGCGAAATCGAGTTCGACGATTAGACTAATCTTTTGTTTTAATTAATAGTTGTACTAGTGTTAAAATAATTATATTTGTCTAGTCTTTAAAATATATTATTTGCGTAAATTTCTTTACGCAACTAATTATTAATAATATTCTAAGAATTAACAAATTTTTAAGTACGTTCGCCATAGCAAGTTATAAGTAATTTGTTAATTATTACTTTTAACTAGACAACTTTGTTTAAATAAAGCGATTAAAACTATAAAGTAGCAACTATCTTTTTAAATAAAGTTGCGTAGTTAAGCAAGTCAAATTAGATAATATATATAAATAATAGTATAATAATATTTGTAATAGAACTAATTGTTAAGAAATGCAAATACAAGAAAATCTTATCTCTTTATAAGACGCTTTTTTGCTTGCTATTAAAGAGAGATTGTGTATAAGCAATATTTGCTAACTTAATACTAGTTTTGCTTAAATTTAGTTTGCGCAAACTTTGTTAAGTACGCAATTACGTATACTTAATATGCTATTGCGAAGCAAATCTATCGCTTCGAGACATACTTTATATAACAAGTCTTTGTCTCTATTATTTCTTCAACTTTAAAAAAAGATTCTTTAATAATTTTCTTTGCTTTTCGAAAGATTAGACAAACAAAATTTGTTAATTAAGTTAAAAGAAAATCTTTAATAAACAATTAATAGAAAAGAAAGATATTATATATAACAACGTCTATATAACTAATTTCTCGAAATATAATATGAAGTTTATACAACAATTTTAAAAAAAATTTAAAAAAAAATTTAAGAAAACAACGAATTACAAATATATTAAGATTAATAAATATATAAATAATTTAATAATTAAGAGAAAAACTAATATTAAAGTTTTGTATAAATTAGAGTATATAGTACAAGACAGCAGGTATATTTAAACTATTGACAAATAAATATTAATTGTTTAAACGCATTAAAAGAGCAAAAACAAAAAGAGTTTTTTGCGAAAAAAAACTAAATACAAATATAAAGTATAAAAAGAAAAAAAATGTCTTAGTTAATATCTAAAGAATAAATTAAACTATAAACTATAAACTATTTTTTTTTCTTTATTTTTCTTTTTCTTTTAGACTAATTGCGTCGAGTCGAATTATTAAGTTCGAATCGAATACTTGATTCGAATCTTGACAATTTGTATCAATTCGATTTAAAAGTCTTGACAATTCGATTTCTAAAGTTAAAATTAACAATTTGAATCGATTTCTATACTTAAAATCGAAATTCGATTCGAAAAATTAATTCGAATTGTCAAGACTATTATTTTTAGTATAATTTATTATTTTTAGTAACAATTAATTGATAATTTAATAGAAATAGTTAATTTATTTAAATTAATTAATAAGTATATTAGATTGTTTTTATATTATATATTACTAATATGCATTATCTAGATAATAATTAAAAAAATCTAAATTTAAACTAAATTTATACTATTTTTAGTATTCTTAATATTCTTGACAATTCGATTCGATTTCTAATATTGAAATCGAGATTCGAGTCGAGTTAAATCGAATTAATTTCAATAATAGAATTTAAATTAAATTTCGAATCGATTTCTAATATTAAAATCGAAACTTAACTCAACAATTAGTTTATTTTCTTTGTTATTGTTTCTATTAGCAATAGTAAAAGCTTCAAGAATTAAAACAATTCGAAAGATAATAATTTAAATAATATATTCTTTAATACAAAAAAAAACACAAAGAATAATACAAAGAAATCGAAACTTGCAAATTTTATAATAGAAACAAACTTTTTTTCTAATAACAATACAATAATAATAGAAGATTTAAATAACAAAAATAATATTATTTATATATTAAGAATTTTCGTTTTGGAAGATAACAACAATTTTTTTATTATATTTTTTAGATTTTCTTTAAATAAATTTATATTATTAGAGTTTACAAAATTTGAAAAAACCAAGATTACAAAATAGTCTTAAAAATCTATTGCTTTTACAAATTTTGTAAATAACAAAAAAATATTAAAAAAATTTAAATAAATATATATAAGTATTGCAAATAATATTAATTTAAATATTTTGCAAAAAATATTTAGCAACTACTTTAAAAATTAAATACAATTAACAAAAAATCTATTAAGACAACAATCTTTAATTAAGAAGATAGAAAATATATTTTAAAAATATCTAAAAGAAATAAAGAAAATATATTAAAAAGAATAGACTGATCGCGTCGAGTTAAGTCATCGAGTTCGAGTCGAGTTCCTAGCTCGCCAAGACTCGATTTGGGTTAGAAATCTTGACCCAAGTATTTGGGTCGAGTCAAAGGGTAAATATGAAGTACTTAGCGTATAACTCGATTCGACTCGCCAAGACTCGAAAAATTTAGATTAATTTTAAAAAAGTGCATTAATCAACTTAATCAAGTTGATTAATTTAATTAATTTGTTTATAATATTATATAGTAATGCATTTAGATAATGCATTTGTACGTTATTTGTGCGTTATTATTTTTAAACT
>JAABUZ0100003093.1_pt1 | contig 25589 bp, 20 predicted proteins | sample 5562091 | NCBI WGS metagenome assembly JAABUZ01 (sample SAMN12813069, study PRJNA571459) | rock metagenome | isolation source: Antarctica rocks | place: Antarctica: Victoria Land, Linnaeus Terrace sud | collected 2015-12-21 | reverse complement strand
TGATGAGACATGGCCTCCCTCTTCTCCTGGTCGATTCGGCACCTTCCAGCGTCGCAGGACGGCCTGTCTCATCGCTCTCTCGTCTCGTCTCTCGATATGTCTTTGTGGCTACCCTACCCTCAAAAGGCCCACCCCGCCCAGCGCCGCGACGACTGTCCTGGTCTCCGTCGCCCCGTCGGATCGCGCCGACGCGGCGCCCAGCGTCCCCAGCCCTTCCCCGCTGCCCCCGCTGCACTCTACCTCCGCTCTACTCTATTCCCCGCTGACCCCGTTGGTGGGCCGCGAGCGCGAGGAGGCGGCCGTCGCTCACCTGCTGAGCCGCCCCGACGCGCGCCTGCTGACCCTGACGGGACCCGGCGGCGTGGGCAAGACCCGTCTGGCCCTGCGCGTGGTGGAGACCCTGCGCGAGGGCTTCCCCGACGGCGTGGCGATCGTGCCCCTGGCGGCGCTGCGCGACCCCGCCCTGGTGCTCCCGGCCATCGCCCGGTCCCTGGGCGTCGCCGAGACCGCCGGCGCGTCGACCCTGACGGCCGTGGTGGCCCTGCGGGACCGACGCCTGCTGCTGGCGCTGGACAACATGGAGCAGGTGGCCGCCGCGGCGACGGACCTCGTCGCGTTGTTGGCGGCCTGCCCCGGCGTGCGGGCGCTGGTGACGAGCCGGGCGGCGCTGCGGGTGCAGGGGGAGCAGGAGTTTGCGGTGCCGCCGCTGGCCGTGCCCGACCCGGCGCTGCCGCTGGAGGAGTTGGGACGGTCCGCGGCGGTGCGGCTGTTCGCGCAGCGGGCGGGGGCGGTGACGCCGGACTTCGCGCTGAGCGCGGCGACCGGACCGGTGGTGGCGGAGATCTGCCGGCGGCTGGACGGGCTGCCCCTGGCCATCGAACTGGCGGCGGCGCGCACGAAGCTGCTGCCGCCCGCGGCGTTGCTGGCGCGGCTGGAGCGGAAGGGCGGCCTGGGCGTGGTGGGGGGCGGGGGGGCGGACCGGCCGGAGCGGCAGCGCACGCTGTGGGCCACCATCGCCTGGAGCCACGATCTGCTCGGCGAGGAGGAGCGGCGGCTGTTCCGGCAGCTAGCGGTGTGCATGGGCGGCTTCACGCTCGAGGCGGCGGCGGCGCTAGGCGCCGAGGGCGTCGCGGACGAGGACGCGACGTTGGAGGGACTGGCGGCGCTGGTGGATCAGAGCCTGGTGCGGATCAAGCCGGCCACGCCGGCCGAGGGGACGAGCGCGCCGACTCGCTATCGCATACTGGAGACGATCCGGGAGTACGCGGCGGCGCAACTGGACGCCAGCGGGGAACGGGACACCATCGAGCGCCGGCACGCGACGTACTATCTGGACTTCGCGGAGCGGACGGAACCCCTCCTCGCTGGGGACGAGCAACTGTTATGGCTCGACCGGCTGGAAAAGGAGCACAACAACCTGCGGGCGGCCCTACAGCGGCTGCGCGATAGCGGGGACATCGACGCGGAAACGCGTCTCGCGGGGGCGCTGGCCCGCTTCTGGTATACACGAGGCTATATCGGCGAGGGGCGCGCGTGGCTGGAGAGCGTCCTCGGCCGCAACACGACGGGCGCCAGTCGCGCGCGCGCCAGGGCCGCGCACGGCGCGGGCGTGCTGGCGTATGTGCAGACGGATTTCGCCCCCGCGCTCCAACGGCTCAACGAGAGCGCCGCGCTCTGGCGGGAGGTGGGCGATACAAACGGCCTCGCCGATGCGTTGACCAGCGCGGGCGGCGTCTATGCGGACCTCGGAGAGTACGCTCAGGCGGTCGCCGCCCACCAGGAGGCGCTGGCGCTACGGCGCGCGACGGGCGGATCGGGCCTGGCGCGGCCGCTCAATAATCTGGCCAACGTGCTGCGCCACCAGGGCGAGCGGGCGCGCGCCCTCGCCCTGTACGAAGAGGCTATCGCCATCTGGCGCGCGGCGCACGACAGCGTGAGCCTCGCCATCGCCCTGATGAACACGGGGCAATTGCTGCAGGAGATGGGCGACGACGAGCGCGCGGACGCCGCGCTGGTCGAGAGCCTTGCCCTGCACGAAGGGAGGGGCGACAAGACGCAAATCGCCCTCGCCTTGAACACGCTCGGCACGGGCGCGCGCAACGTGGGGACCATGCCCGCGCACGGCAGTACTACGACCGTTGCCTGACGCTCTTCGGGGTCATCGGCAAGCGGGCGGAGGTCGCGCGCACCCTCATCAACCTCGCGCAGTTCGCGCACGATAGGGGCGACGACGAGGGCGCGGCGGTCAGCGCGGAGCAGGCCCTGACGCTCGCGCGGGAGACGAACCATCAACGCAACACGGCCTATGCCCTGCTCATGCTGGGCGATAGCGCGCGCGGACGAGGGGTCATGGACGCGGCCCGCGCCTGGTACGTCGAGAGTCTCGCGTCCTTCCATGCCGTGGGCAATCCGCTGGGCACGACGGAGGCCATCGAGCGGTTCGGCTTGCTGGCCGCGGTCATGGGGCGGGCGCTACAGGCGGCGCGGCTGTTCGGCTATGGCGCCGCCAGGCGCGCGACCATGGGCGCCCCCGTCCCTCCCGTTGAGCGGGACGAGCAGGCCCGCATCCAGGGCGCACTGCAAGAGGCGCTCGGCGCGGAAGGGTTCGACGCGGCCTGGGAGGCGGGACAGCTGATGTCGCTCGACGAGGCCATCGCGGATGCGCGAGCAGGTCCCGCTTCCAGCCTACGAGCCGCCAGCCAGGAGTAATCGGCCAGCAGGAGCATGGCGCAGGCGGTTGAGCGCGCCACGCTTGAGGCGATAGACGTCTTGCACGCAAGGGAACTGTGCGCTGTAACGCGCGCTAATCTGGCGCGGGCAAAGGCCCTGGACGTAGGAGAGGTAGATGACCTCGCGCTCACGCTGGTCGGTGAGGCAGGCTTGCACCGCCTGCCAGAAGGCCAGACGGTCGGTCCGGCTCAGGACCGTTTCTTCGAGGATGCCCGGCGCGGCCATGGCATGCGCGACGTCGTCGAGCGGCTCCTCGCGGCGGCCGCGGAGGGCGCGGACATGGTCGAGCCGGGTTGTCTGGGCGCAAAGCTTGAGGTACCGCAGCACGGAGGCCACGGACGTAAAGCGCGCCAACTTCTCCGCGTCCATGGCGTGCCAGAAACGGACAAAGACCGCCGCCACCCCCTCGTCAAGGTCGTCCCAATCAGGCCCGAGCCAGTAGCGCACCAGGGTGCTGTAGCGCGCGTAGACCGTCGCCCACGCGGCGTCGTCCCGCCGCGCGATGGCGTGCTCGAACAGCGCATACCCAGCGTCGTCGGCATCATCGTCCCCCTGGCCATATCGGCCGCTCCGCGCCCGTTCCGTGACCCGGCCCGCCGCGGGGTCCGTGGCCTCCTCGCGCGCATCCGTGTTGCTGACGGCCACGCCCATGGCCACGCTCCTGCCCATGTCGATGTCTGCTACCATCATCCCGTTTTATCTCCCGTCAGGCTATGCTCCAGTTCCGTCTCCCAGTATGAGACCTTCCGGGCACCCTGAACAGGACGTTCACCCACATTTCACCCACATTTTGCCCCTTGCGCCTGTGCCGCCGTGATGTGTCCCTATTCTGGCAGGCAGCATTGATCGCGGGATGGGCACGCCCCGCCACGACATCTGGGCTCTCGCGCACGTGGCGGTCGGGAATCGGCTCTCCTATAGCGCGGTGGACGGTTCCGCGCGCGGTTGGGTATGCCCCAGATACAATGCCGCGTATCTCCTGGCATCCTCGACGATCGCGGCAACGTCATCCGGCGCCGTCGCCAGGGTATCGTCCACGATCGTGACCGTAGGGATGACGCCTCGACGCAGCGGAGCGCGCCTGATGGGGTTATGACCCAACTCATGCGCCCCCGTGCTGCCCCTGCCCGGATCGCCCAGGCACAGGTGCGCGAAGCCGCGGTGGTAGGTGTCGAAGAACGGAGCATAGGGGGCGTCATGCCAGTGCAGGACGCCATCCGTGTGTCCCGACTGCATCAGCGGCGTGCCGCTGCCCACGGCGTCGTACCAGCCCTCACCGGCCACCAGGAGTTCGGGATGGCCCTCCCTGAGGCGCGCGATGAGCCTGATCGTCCCGTCGTAGACGTTGTATTTGGGATCGTTCCACCACGCGGCGGAGATGTCGAGGAACACCGCATCGAACCCATATCTCTCGATCAGCCCCCTGATCTGGGCGACGAGTCTGGCCTGCCAGGTCGGCCCTCCAGGATTGAGCAGGCTACCCCACCCGTGGTCGTAGTGCCGCGACCCATCCCAGTCGACCGAGCCGCCCGCGGGGTTCCCTCCCGCGCTGGTGAAGGCCGCGGGGGCGCCCCACTGCTCGTAGTTCTCCGTATCCCTGTTGACGATGTTGATGCCGAACATCGGCATCACATGCGCGCCGAGCGCGCGCGCCGCCGAGATGAGGTGGGCGAAGCCCTCGTCGCCGCCCATGCGCGGGTCCGGTTGGTAGGCCCCGTACTGCCAGTAGTAGCGCCCCTCCCAGCCGGGGAGATAGACCAGCAGTCTGCGGGGCTCGATGCGGTCGGTCAGCCAGCGGATCGTGTCCAGCACGCGGGCGTAGTCGTTGAAGATGTACCCCGTGTAGTGCTGGCAGTGGATGGAGGCCACCAGGGCGATGTCGCGCGCCCAACCGGGGACGTCGCGCCGCTCCGCCCAGGGGACCAGGCCGTAGGCGCGCGCCACGTGCTCCTCCTGCTCCGCGAGCGCCCCCTCGCGGGTGTCGCACGGTCCGACATCCCACGGCGGGACGACCAGGACGCCCGTGGCCTCCGTCGCCAACTCTTCGTGGATCAATTCCACGCTGAGCCGCCCCCCCTCGCGCACGAAAGCGAACCTCTTCGCCCGCACGCGCGTGTCGAGCGAGCGCAGATTCGTCAGCGTCCCGTCGGCCGCCTTGAGCAGAACCTGTGGCGTGTACAGGCCGCGCCACCCGTCCGGGTACGCGAGGATCAGTCCATCCGGCCCGATCTCGCGCTCGTCGGCCTCCCGCAGGTTGACGATGCGGCCCTCGGCCATGTCCCTGAGCACAAGCTTCACGCACCGAATCGCCTTGGCGCACCGCGCCTCGACCGAAAAGGTGGTCTTCGTCCCCGACGCGACGGCGCGAAGCCGGACCGACCCGTCACGGGTCTCCTGTCCGCCGGACCACGTCAGCCGTTCGCAGCTCACAGCATAGGTGTCCCCGTCCTCCGCGATCGTGCAGGCCTCTTTGGCGAGGCCATAGACATTCTCGAAGGTGAAGACCTGGACGCTGAAGGTTAGCGCGTTGAAGTGGAACAGCGGGTCGTGGGCATCGAAACTCAAGTCCTGCACGTCTCGTCCTTTATCCTGTACTGTATCTCTCCCGACCGTGCATGATCAGGCTTTGACCGCACCGGCCGTCAGGCCACTGACGTAGTAGCGCTGAAAGAGCAAGAAGAGCGCGACGCACGGCAGCGCGGCGATGGTCACGCCCGCCTGCAGCGCCCCCCAGTTGACCGTGCCGACCTGCCCGTATTGCGCGTTGAGCAGCATGACGGGCAGCGTGTACTTGTCGCTGTCGGTCATCAGGATCAGCGCGGCCAGGAACTCGTTCCACGCGCTGAAGAAGGCGAAGAGCCCGACCGTGATGACGCCCGGGCGCACGATGCGCAGCAGCACGCGGTAGAGCAGGCTGACCCGCGTGCAGCCGTCGAGCAGCGCCGCCTCTTCCAGCTCGCGCGGCACGCTGTCGAAGGAGTTGCGCATCACGAAGACGGCGAAGGGCAGCTGGAAGGTGATGTAGACCAACGCTAACCCAAGCAGCGTGTTCTGCAAGCGGATGGTGTGCAGCACCAGGTAGAGCGGCGTGAGGATGGATTGGAAGGGGATCATCAGCGTGACGAGGATGGCCACGAAGAGGACGTTCTTGCCCCGGAACGCGAAGCGCGAGAAGCCGTAGCCGCCGAGCGTGCTCAGCACGATCGTCCCGGCGACGGTGGCCAGGGTGACGACCGCGCTGTTGACGACGGCCTGTCCGACGCCGGACTCGAAGCCGGCCAGGAACGTGTAGTTGTCCCACGAGAGGTGCGATGGCAGGAAGGTGGGCGGCGAGGCCTGCGCCTCGTCCGGCGGCTTGAGGGACGTCAGGGCCGTCCAGGCCAGGGGGAAGAGGAAGACGGCGGCGAGCGCGAGGCAGAGCAGATAGTAGAGGGCGCGCGACACGAGGGTCGCGGGGCGTAGGGGGTGTGACGCCCGGCGCGGATGTGTGTGCGGGAACGGGCGCGGCGCGGCGTGCTGCATGATCGAGGACCTCCCGGGAGTGAGCCGTAACCCTAATACTGCGTCGTGTCGCGCAGCAGATACAGCTGGACGACGCTGATGGCGACCAGGATCACGAGCAGCGCGAGCGAGAGCGCGGCGCCGTAGCCGAGCTTGAAATAGGTGAAGGCGTTGGTAAAAATCCAGTAGACGACGGTGATGGTCGAATCCTCCGGCCCGCCCTGCGTCACGATGTAGAACTGGTCGAAGGCCAGGTAGGAGCCGATAACGGAGAGCGTGAGGGCCAGGGCGAAGGTCCGCCGCAGCAGCGGCAGGGTGATATAGCGCAGGCGCGCCAGCCGGCCCGCGCCGTCGATGCCCGCCGCCGCGTAGAGGTCGTCCGGGATGGCCTGCATGCCCACCAGCAGCAGCAGCATGGTGAGGCCGGCCGTCTTCCAGACGACCATCGCGGCGACAGCGATGAGCGACCCGGTGGGGTTGGCCAACCACTCAATGGGCTCGTGGATGAGACCGAGCCCCTGCAGGATGCCGTCGAAGACGCCGACCTGATCGTTGAACATCCACACCCACAACAGGCTCGCCGTCCCGAAGCCGACCACGGCGGGGAGGAAGTACGCCGTGCGGAACAGGCCCACGCCGGGGACGCGCTGGCGGACCAGCAGCGCCAGGCCAAAGGCCACCACGAAGATGACCGGCGTCACCACGAGGGTGTACTTTGTCGTGAAAGCCAGACTGCTCCAGAACATGCCATCGGTCGCCAGGGCACGGTAGTTGTCCAGGCCGATGAAGCGGGGCGTCCCCAGCAGCGGCCAGTTGTGCAAGGACATCCAGCCCGTGAGCAGCAGCGGCGCGAGGAAAAACAGCCCGACGAACGCGACGCACGGCAGCACGAACAGCAGGCCAAGGGTCCCGTTGTCGCGCTTGCGCGCGCCGCGCCGGGATTCCGCCCGGCGTCTCACGCCGACGATTGATGAGGCCATGGGCTTTGCGCGCCTTTCTCTTTCGTACGATGGCGTTGGGAGCGGCCCGCGACTTGGGTAGCGGGCCGCTCCCAACACTGTCGTATTAGCTCGACAGAATCCGCGTGAACCGTTGCTGCGCGGTGGAGATCGCCCCGTCGATCCCGCCGCCGAAGACGGCCTGGTGGATCATCGCCCCCCATGGTCCGTTCGGATCGTTGAACAGCTGATTGTAGTGGACGCTATAGGGATCGCGCCCGCGGGTCAGGGCGGTGTTGGCGACGAGGTAGCGCGGATCGAGCCTGCTGTAGCTGTTGGCCGCGAGATCGGTGCGCACCGGGATATGGCCCTGCTGAGCGAAGAGCTTGAGTTGCGTGTCCGTCGAGAGGCGCCAGGCAATGAAATCCTGGGCCTCCTTGACGTGCGCCGAGCCGCGCGGGATACCGATGATGTTGCCCCCGGCGAAAGAGGACCAGTTGCCGGTCCGGCCGGGCAAGTAGGTCACGCCCACGTCGATGGTGGGGGCCAGGACCTTGGTCAGCGCGATGGCAAACTGCCCCAGGGCGACCATCCCCACCTTGCCGGTCGTGAAGGCGCCGACGAAGTTCGCTCCCGCGTCGGTTTGAGCCCCGGGGGACATCTGGTTCTCGGTCCAGAGCCGGTGATAGAACGTCAGCGCATCCCGGACGGCCGGCGACGTCAGCGTGGCCCTGGTCCCATCGGCGCTGAGCACGTCGCCGCCGTCGGCCCAGATCAACGGCAAGAACTCGAAGGCGTTGCAGGAGGCGCAGTTGCCCGAGAAATAGAATCCGGTGACGCCATGGCCCAGCGCCGTGACTCGTTTGGAGTCCGCTTGGATCTGCCCCCAAGTCGTGGGTGGCTGATTCGGGTTGAGCCCGGCCCGTCGGAAGAGACCCTTGTTGTAGAGCAGGATCGAACTCTCGGCGTTGTACGGGACGCCGTAGAGCTTGCCTTGATAGGCGGCCAGGCGCAGGTGCGAGGGGCTGAGTTGCGCGAAATGGGGCAGGCCGTGGGCAAAGGCCGTCAGGTCCGTCATCTGGCCGGCGGCGGCAAACGACGGCATGGCCACGAGATCGACGGCGACGACGTCGGGGACCGTCCCGCCCGCGCTCGCCGTGCTGAACTTGGTCGCGAACTGGGGGTCGGGGATCAGGTTGAGGCTGACCTGTGTGGTATGGGTGGCATTGTACGCCTTGACCAGGGGCTGGCTCGTCGACGCCTCGCTGGCGCGGACCCAGAACGTGATGGTGGTCGCGGCCTGGGCCAATTGGGCTGGTCGCGCCAGCGGCGGCATGCCCAGGCAACAGATGAGTAGCGCCGCGCCGATCAGTGCTCGTGTCTTCATGAACCGTCATCCTTTCCTGTTTTTCCGTGGTCGACCTATCGAAAGCGCGCCGGTGAGTCGCGTATGCTCCGCTACAGATCCTCTTCGTCCTCCCTCTCCTCATAACTTCGTTGTGTCTCGCGCTGATGGGTGGCGGGCGCGCCGCACGAGTCGCGGACGACCAGGCGGCAGGGAATGCGGACCACGCCGGACTCCCGCTGCCCCGCGATCAGGCCCAGTAATTTTGTCCCGGCCAGGCGTCCCAGGTCGTGGAGGTTCACATCCACGGTCGTGAGCGGCGGCCGCGTCGCTCCGGCCATCGCCTCCCAGTTGTCGAAACCGATCACCGCCACGTCGTCCGGCACGCGCCGGCCCCGGTCGTACAGCCCATCGAACACGCCGCGCGCGATCTGGTCGCTGCCGCAGAAGATGCCATCGACGCGCGGGTCCCTGTCCAGCAGCAGTCCCACGGCCTTGTATCCCCAGTTTTCCCGCCACGGACCAAACAGGACGTGGGCGTCGGGCAGCGACAGGCCATGCGCGTCGAGCGTCCGGATCATAGCCTCGTGACGCAGGCGCACGGCTTCGTACGGGCGTGGACCGGTAATATGGGCGAGGCGGCGCCGGCCGTGGGCCAGCAGATGCTCCGTCGCGAGGTGCGCGCCGTGGGCGTCGTCGGGGAGCAAGCAGAGCGCGTCGGGCTCCGCCACCTGGGTGTAGACGTAGAGCACGGGAACGCGCGACGCGCCGAGGTCGACGGGGAGGCGCACATCGGTGCGGCGCGCGGTCACGATGATACCGTCGACGCGCTTCGCCAGCAGCGAATCGACGTACTGGCGCTCGCGCGCGGCGTCCTCACGCGCGTCGCACAGGAAGACCGACACCCGCGCGGAGCCCAGCGCATCCTCGATGCCGGTCATGACGGGGATGCTGAAGCGCCCATAGCTGTCGGTCGATAGCAGACCGACCGCGAAGCTACGGCCGCGCAAGAGGCTGTGGGCGAGGTCGTTGGGACGGAACCCCAGGCGGGAGGCCTCGCCCCGGATGCGCTCGCGCGTCTCCGGGCGCATGCGCCCCTGCCCGCTGAGGCCCTGGGAGACGGTGCCAATGGCGACGCCCGCGGCTTTCGCGACATCGTGGATGGTCGGGATGGATTCATCTCCTCCGCGCCCATCAGCGGACTTTGCTGCCATGCTCCGCGTACCCCCTGCCGTCACATCGTCTATAGACGTCTACAAAAAGCTTTCATCAGATTGAAAAAACCCTTTTTCAATCTGATTGCAATGCTACACCGTTCGCTTTGCCTTGTCAAGGGGTAGAACGTTTCCAGGTATGCGCCCCCTGCTATGCTTCTTGTATGGACGAGAGGTCATGAGCGGGGCGCACGCGCAGGGGCCGGATGTCGCGACCTTCCTCGCGCTGGTGATCGTGGTGGCGGTCGTCGCGGCGGCGGTGCGCCTGGTGCGCGTTCCCTACACCGTGGCCCTGGTCCTGACCGGTCTGGCCCTGGCCCTGGCTCCGGGCGTGCCGAGCGTCGACCTGACGCCCGCCGTCATCCTGACCGTCTTTCTGCCCGTGCTGCTCTTCCACGGCTCCTATAACCTGGACCTCGCCGACCTGCGCGCCAACCTCGCGCCCGTCGCGCTGCTCGCCGTACCCGGCGTGGTGGCCACGGCCGGCCTCGTCGGCGCGGCGCTGCACCTACTGGCCGGGTTGCCCTGGGCCACCGCGCTGCTCTTCGGGGCTATCGTCTCCGCTACCGACCCCGTGGCCGTGCTGGCCATCTTCGGCGAGGTCGGCGCGCCGCGCCGCCTGGCCACCATTGTCGACGGCGAGAGTCTCTTCAACGACGGCACGGCCCTGGTGCTGGTGAGCACGATCCTCGTCGTCATCCAGTCCGGTACGTTCGACGCCGCCATCACGCTGGAAAGCTTCGCGGTCGCGGTCGTGGGATCGCTGGCCTTGGGCACGGCCGTCGCCGTGCTGGGAGGCGCCGTCCTGCGGCGCATCGACGACGCGCTGCTGGAGACGACCATCACCCTGATCCTGGCCTACGGCGGGTACCTGCTGGCCGACCGCCTCGGCGTCTCGGGGCCATTGGAGACGGTCACGGCCGGCCTGGCGCTGGGCGCGCGCGGGCGGGAGGTTATGTCACCCACCACGCGCCTGCAAGCGCAGGCCACCTGGCAGTTCCTCGACTTCCTGGCCAACTCGCTGCTCTTCCTGCTCGTCGGGCTGGCGCTGCGCACGGTGGGGACCACCGCCGCGGGGCAGCTCGACGTGGGGGTGCTGCGGCCGCTAGCGGTGGCTCTCATCGCGGTGGTCGTGGCCCGCGCCGCCGTCGCCTGGGGCGTCGCCGCGCTGCTGGCCCGCGTGGACCGGCCGTTCCCGCGCGGCTGGCGCACGGTGCTGACGTGGGCGGGGCTGCGCGGGGCCGTCTCGCTCGCCGCCGGGCTCAGTTTGCCCACGGGGCTGCCGGGGCGAGAACTGCTGCTCACGCTTACCTTCGGCGTAGTCCTCTTCACGCTGCTCGCACAGGGGCTGACCATCCGCACCGTAATGGAGCGGCGCGGCCTGCTCGCCGCCGAGGCCACGCGCCGCGACTACGAGTTGGCGCTGGGCGAACTGCAGGCAGTGGAGGCGGCGCTGCGCGAACTGGCGGCGCTGCGCCGGGCCGACCTGCTCGACGGCGCGGGCGGAGAGCGATTGGAGCGCGAGTACGGAGGCCGCCGCCGGGAGCTGCGCGCGCACCTCGCGACCCTGAGCGGGGCGGCGGCGCTGGGGGATGAGCACGAACTGGAGGCGACGCGGCGCCTGCTGCATGTGCAGCGCGAGGCCGTGCGGGGAGCCAGGGCGCGCGGCATGCTATCCTACGCCACGGAGCGCGAGTTGATCGACAAGCTGGAGCGCGACCTGGCGCAGCTCGAGCCGGCGCTCCTGGTCGAGGACGAGTAAAGATGTGAAGATGTTGCCCCCGACCACTCCGACGTCAGTGAGCGGTTGCCGCGGCCCTGATGCAGTGAGGGTCTGGGAAGCAGGCGCGAGACGACCCTTCGATCGTGTATGCTATGCGAGAACGGACCCGGCGCCTTTTGAACAAGTAGGAGCAACGGGTGAACAACGACGACGGGACGCGGCTTCCCATCCCTACGGACGATGGCAACTCCAATGACCAACTCATCGCCGACCTGCGCCGCATCATCGCTGATGGCCGTGGACGGGCCGCCGCGGCGGTCAACGCGGAGATCGTCGCCACCTATTGGAGCGTTGGCGAACGCATCGTGCGCGAGGAGCAGGGCGGGGCTGAGCGAGCCGCTTATGGGGCGGGCCTCCTTGCGCGCCTGGGCCGTATCCTCAGTCGTGACTACGGCCGCGGCTTCACGGAAACGTCATTGCAGAACATGCGCCGCTTCTATCTCGCCTATCCAATATCCTCCGCGCTGCGGAGGGAATTGACCTGGACGCATTACAGGGTGTTAATGCGTCTGGAAGAAGGCCCACGCTCCTTATATACGACAACGTTGGGATCAGCCTATCGGCCTGCGACTGAAGTCGCATGGCAAACGACGACGACTAAAGTCGTTTGGGGGCAGGGTGTTGTGGTTGATAGTCAGACGTGGCCTTCATCCGGCAAGATATGCCCCTCAATGAGACACTTCAGTGTCCGTGGTTTGCCATGCGACTTCAGTCGCAGGCCGCTGTGTTGTACCGTCACCGCCTCCCACCGCGGCGCGCCGGCGCCGCGGGCTTATGATGCGCGGCGGGCGTCTTGTAGGTAGGCGCCGCGGCGGGGGTCAGGGTCAACCCCATCTCGGGGTCGACCTCGGCCACCACCGGGCTGCTGGCCCGCAGCGTCACCGTGGTCCTTACCCCTCCCCGCGTGCGCGTCAGCAGGCCGCTCACGTCCGCGCGCGCCGAGGCGCCAGGCAGCAGGGTGAGCCTGAGAGACGCGTTGCGCGCGCGACCGGGCTCGGCCGTCAGGATGACGGTCGTCGCCCGTCCGCCGGGGTTGTACAGGTCGACCACCGTGTGGCCCGCGCGCGGAGCGAGCCGGTAGGCGGCGCGGAGCGTGTCCGTCCCGCTGATGGCGCCTGCCGCCGCGCGGGTCGAGCCGCCGGCCTGGCGCGCCTGGCGTTGGCTGATCAGGGGAAGGTCGCTACGCACCTCCACGCCCACCAGCGCGGTGTCCGCGGCGCCGGCCGTCCCCACCGTCCCCGCGGCGCTCGCCGTGAGCGGCTGCGTGAGGGCGCCGTGCGCGGCGACGGTCACGAGCAGCGTCCGCCGCCGGATCACCGTCCGATGGCCGGCAATCGTCACCGTGAACTGGAGCCGCGCCTGGGACGGCACGTCGAGCAGGTTGCGCAGCACCAGTTGTTCGCTCACCGCCGGGGTCGTCGCGTGGTCCCGCGTCCGTCCCCCCGCTGGGTGGCCGGTGGAGGCCGCGAAATAGCGGTCGGTGCTGGCGCCCGCCGGCAGCGGGCCGACGTAGCGCAGCGTGGCCCCGCCAAGCGCCGCCGCGCGCACGATGCGATGGGCGCTGGCGATGTCCAGCAGGGTGGCGCGGGCCACGCCGCCCACCGTGCGCGCGGCCGGCGGATCGAAGGCCGCCGCCGTGCCGCGCGCCGCGCTGAAGGTGACGAGCGTGCCGTCGGGGGCCAGCCGGCCGAACGCGGTGGTCACGCGCACGGTCAGGACGCGGCTCACCAGACCGAGCCCGCGCACCTTTGGCCCGCCAAACCCGAGCGTGAGCGTCGCGGCCCGCGGCGTCAGTTGCGAGGCCAGGCTCGGGGCGGCCTCGGCCTCGGCCACCAGCGGCCCGTCGCCGCGCACCTCGACCGTGAGCGGGCCACGGCCCGCGCGCAGCCGCGCCGCGATGGGCGCGCCAAGGTCGACCCGCGCCAGCGTTCCCGCCGGCAGGATTGTGTGGATAGTGACGCCGGCCCTGGCGCCCGCGCGGCGGGCGGTCAGGCTGACGCGCAGGGCGCGCGCGCCGAGGTTGTAGAGGTCCACCACGGCGTGGCCCGCCGGCAGGGTCAGCCGGACGGCGGCGCGCGGCGCGTCCACGCCGGCCGTGCGGCCGATGGTGTGGCGCAGCGTCCCCTGCCACACCTCGCGCCGGCTGAGCAGCGGCAGGTCGCTGACCACCTCCACGCCCACCAGCTGGCTGCCCACCGCCTGCAGCGCGTCGCCCGTCAGCGCCTGCGTCACCGTCCCGTGCGCCGGCACGCTGACCGCGAGCGCGGTATGGCGGACGAGGCCGCCCCGCGCGCCGGTTGTAACCGCCAGATTGAGGGTGGCGCGGGCGGGCGCGTCGAGCGGGTTGCTCAACACCAACCGCTCACCCGTGGCTGGCACGGCCGGCAGGACCGCCGTAGCCGGCAGGGCGGCGCGGCCGGTGGAGGCGTTGAAGTAGAGGTCGGTGCTGGCTCCGGTTGGCGGCGGACCCACGTAGAGCTGCGTCTGCGCCGCGGCGGCGTTGGCCGTGACAATGGGCCGGTCGCCCGGCACATAGGCCAGCGTCGTCCGGGCCACGCCGCCCACGGTGCGCGCCGTGGGCGGTTGCAGGGCCGCCGCGGGCGTATCGAAGCTGACCAGCGTGCCGTCCGGCACGGCGGCGCCGCTGCTATCGACGACGCGCGCCGTGAGCGTGACCGCGCGCAGGCCATCGGGGCGGGCACCGGCACGGCCCGTGTGCAGCACGATGGCGCTGGGCGCCCCCGCGCGTACCACCACGACCGCCACGGCGCGCGCCACGCGCCTCGTGGCGCCGCCCTGGGTCGCGGTCACGGTCAGGTGATACGTGCCAGGCGTCGTGCCCGCGGGGACCTGCACCTGAACGCTCAGGCCGCCGCTGGGCTGCGCAAACAGGTTGGCCGGCGAGACCGAGACCGAGGGGATGCCGGCCAGGCCGGCCAGGCTGGTCTGGCCAACCTGGCCGCGCGCCGCGAGGGTCACCGCGTCGCCGAGCCCGCCCGTGGGACGGCCCAGCGGACGCAGTGTCAGCGGCAGGACCACGCTGTCGCCCGCGCGCGTCGTCGCCCCGCCCACCGCGAGGGTGAAGGGGCTGCCCGCCGGCCCCGCGCCCGCCGCGAGCGCCGCCGGCGCGTAGGGACTGGCATGGTGGGACACATCGTAGGCGGACACGGCGACGGAGACGGCGCCGCGCGGGCAGCCCGGAGAGCGTGGCGGTCAGGGCCGCGCCCACGCCCGCCGTGCTCGCGTGGCCGGCGCCCACCTGCCAGCGCACGGTGTAGCCGGCGACGAGGCCGGCCCGCGTCGGCGGCGCCCAGGTCACGGTGACGCTGCGCCTGGAGCGCGCGGCCAGTACGGCGCGCGGCGCGTCGGGGTGAGCCGGCTGTTGCACCACCACCGTGCCGGCGGCGTAGCCGTTGACCGGGGCGCCCAGCTCATTGTTGAGCGTGGCGTAGACGTAGTACCGCCCGGCCGGCACGGCGCTGGTGTCCCAGACATAGCTCCAGGAGCCGTCGGGGCGCACGCGCGCCGCGGGGGTGATCAGCGTCCCGGCGTAGTTGGGCACGACGCGGCCCTTGAGTGTGACCGTGGGCCTGACCGTGGCGTAGAGCGAGACGCTCTTGAATGGGGCGGGCGCGCTGCGCCGCGCGCCGGCCAGCGTGACGGCTGGGCGGGCCGCCAGGGCCGCCAGGGCCTGCCCCCGCCGCGGGCTATCTACGGTCAGGACGGCGGGGGGTAGGTTGCCGTTGAGGGTGAAGCGGTAGCCCTCGCCGCCGTGCAGGTTGCCGATGGTGACGTGCCAGACGCCGGGCCGCGCGCGTGGACGAGTTCGAGCGCCTGCGCGCCGGCGATCCCCGTGGGCAGCCGCTTGGGGTCGGTCGTGGCGTAGGTGAACATATCCTTGCGCCGCGCCAACGGGGAGTAGGTCGCGCCGTCGGGGGCGGTCACCAGCATGATGGGCGCGCCGGCGCGGTAGGAGAAGGCGAAGATGTTGTTCGTCTGGCCGGGCGGGATGACCACGGGGACCACCACCCGCGTCGTCGTACTTGAAGCGGCCGACGTCGACGCCGAGGTCGACCCCAATGTCGCAGGGTGGGATGCCGGTGAAGAGGAAGCCCGAGCGCAGCCCGATGAACATGTGCGCCGAGCCGGCGAAGAGCGCGCTGCCGTCGGAGTACTTGCCGAAGGCCAGGTAGCCGCTGTACTCGATGGGCAACGGCCCTATCAGCGTCGTGCCCTTCGCCTCGATGAAGGCGCCGAGCGAGCCGGACGCGTCGATGGTCGCGCCGTGGTCGGGCAGCACGGCCGAGCAGACGCCGTCCTTCTCCACCCGCAGGCGGAGGCAGAGCCCCCGTCGAACGGCAGGAGCGCGAACACCTTGCCCTGGACGCCCAGGCCAAAGTTGCCGCCCCCACTGCCGCCCGCCGCGGGGAAGGAGAGCGTGACCTGCCCCGTTCCCTTCACGGCGTTGACGCTCGCGAAGCTCGCCACGCTCTGGATATACAGGCCCAGGCTGAGGGTGTAGACCGGGTTGCCGCGCTGGCCGGAGGTGGTCAGCCGGCCGAAGCCGCCGGTGGCCACCAGCCCGGTGTCGCCGAGAGGGTAGCCGGGCCAGGGGCATGTCTTGACGAGTTTCGCCGGCGCACACGGCGGCAGCTTGACGCTCAGGTAGAGGCCGTAGAGGTTGGCGGGGTGCGTGTCGTCGACCGGCCCGGCGTTGAAATAGCCCTCCAGTATATCGGCATCGACAATTTTGCTTAGCAGGTCGATACGGATGCTGGCCTGGCCCAGCAGGCGGTAGGTGGCGGAGCCGTCGGCCTTGGTGGCAAAGGTCATCCAGCCCGAGCCAGCCAGCGACACGCCCGTGATCGACGTCTGGGGCAGACCGAACTGCGGCTGGGTGATCGGGCCGGTTGCCGACAGGTCGGGGTTGTTGGCGGGGTCGAGGTCCGGCGCCGAGTTGAGGCTGTTGTCGTTGGTGCTGCCGGTGAAATTGCCGCTCTCGCCGGCGCCCGCGCCGTTGCCGACGTTGACCGTTGAGATCGACGCGCCGTCCCAGACCATCCGATCCGCCTGGATGGCTTTGGGGATGGCGAAGACGGGCACGTCGAAATACACGCCGTACACGGTCATCGCCGCCGCCGTGAACTCCACGCCGTTGGCCTCGCCGCCCAGATCGGCCCACTTAAAGTCGAAGGACGAGACGCGCGGATTGGGAGGGAGCGTGTAGCTGCCGAAGGGATGGTCGAGGCCGGTACCGTCGCGGTCGTGCGTGCCCAGCGCCGCGCCGGCCGGGTCAATGCGGAACCCGTCGAGGCCGAGGCCCGTGGCGCCGTCCCACGCCGACGGCAGGGTCACGCTGGCCCCGTCGGCCGTCAGCGCGTGGTCGCCCAAATGCAGCCCGTGGACGGAGAAGTAGCTCCGCAGGCGGTTGAACGTGAGGTTCGTGCCGGCGGGGATGGTGATGCCCGAGACCACGAACGAGGTGTCGATGCGCGTGCCGACCACCGGAATCTCGGTCAGGCTGGGGTTGTTCAACCCCAGGGGCACGACCAGCCGCGTGTTGGCGACGGACAGCCCCGTGTGGTCGAGGCTCACCTGATCGGTCACGAAGGTGAAGCCCTTATAGGGCAGGAAGGCGAAACCGCCGGGCAGCAGGCCCAGGCTGCCGCCCACCGTGGGCGTCCCGCCCTCGTCGGTCACGGTCAGGATGCCGCGCAAGGTGAAGGGCGTCCCGTCGGGGTTCACGCTCTTGGGCGCGGTCAGGCTGGCCCCGGCCACGGTGATGCCCCTGCCTTCCAGGAGGAGGCCCGCCACGGCGGTGGTGAAGCCGCCCAGCAACAAGTGGACGTTATGCAGCTCCAACCGGGTCACGATGGCCGGCTGCCCGTTATCGTCGAGCGTGGCCGCCAGGTCGCCGTGGAACGCGGCGTCGGGGCTGGCCGGGGCCAGGGACAGCGAGGCCCCGTGGAAGGTCAGGGTCCCGCTCCCATCCAGGGTCGCCTAGGCGCCGCCGAAGGTGAAGCCGCCGTAGCGCACCGACACGTTGGCGGGCGACTGCAGCGTCCCGCTCAGGGCATAGGACGGCTGGAGGGTCAGCGCGCCGCTCAGGGTTGCCCCGCTCAGCGCCGCCGGGGCCGCGTAGGACACCCCGTCGACGGCCAGCCCATCCGCACTCAGGCGCAGGCCCTCCGCGTGGACGGGGTAGCCGTTGTAGGAGAGGTCCGCCGCGCCAAAGCCCAACGTACCCCGCACCGCGAAGAGGCTGTCGATGCTCAGGTCGCCGCTCAGGGTGTAGGTGTCCATGCCCGAGGCGCTCACGCCGGAGGGCAGGGCCAGCGCGGCGCCACGCGCCGCCAGCGTCCCGCCGTCCAGGGTGATGCCCCGCGCTGTCACCACGAAGCCGGCGACCACGATGCTGGAGGGACCCGCCGCCAGCGTACCAGTGACCGCGCCGTCCGCGCTCACGTCCACGACGCCTGTTAACGCGACAGGCGCGCCGCCCGGTGGGGTCAGGGCGTCCGGCAGGGTCAGGCGGGGCCGCGTCACCGCCAGCCCGCCCTGGTCCAGGCTCAGCGTGCCGGCCGTCACAGTGAACCTGTTCAGCGGCAGCCCCACCCCGTAGGCGGACAGGTGGCCGCTCAGGCTCAGGTCCGGCGCCACGCGCAGCGCCCCGCTCAGGGTCGCCACCCGGCCGTTGGCCAGGCGCAGGCCCGCCCCGCGCACCTGCAAGCCGCTGCTCCCGTCCAGCGTGACGGCGCTGGAGGTGACTGGCACGCCGGCCAGGATCAGCGGTACGCCGACGGCGGCGCCCGCGCTCCCTTCGAGCGGCAGGCCCAGCGCGCCGCCGACCGTCCCGTCCGGCTTGAGTTCCAGCGCCCCGCCCAGCGTGACGGGGCCGGCGCCGGCCGGCTGGATACCCGCCGGCAGCGCATAGGAGACGCCACTGGCGTGCAACCCCGCGCTATCCAGGCCCAGGCGTCCCGCCGTGACCGTGTAGCCCGCCACCTCCAGGGCCGCGTTCCGGGCGGACAGGGTGGTGCTCACGGCGTTGCCGGCGGCGATGGCGATGCTGCCGCTCATGGTCAGCGGCGCCGCGCCCGGGGGCAGCAGCGCCGCCGGCAGGGTCAGCGTCCCGCTGTCCGCGTGCAACCCACCGTCGTCGAGCACCAGCGCGCCCCCGCCCACGGCGAAGCCCGCCACGTTGAGCGTGGACCCCGCCACCGCCGTCAGCGTCCCGCTCGGCGCGCCGTTGGCGGCCAGGCTGACCGCGCCGCTCAGCACGATCGGCGACGCTCCCGGCGGGGTCAGCCTAGCGGACAGGGCCAGCCGGCCTCCCGCCACGCGCAAGCCATGCGTGTCCAGCGTGACGCCGTCGACCAGCACCGCGAAGCCGTGCAGCTCCAGGGTCACCTGCCCCACGGACAGGCTGCCGCCCGTGGTTCCATCAGGGGCAACGCTCAGGGCGCCGCTCAGCACGATCGGCGAACCGGTGGGCGGCGTCGCCGCGGCGGGCAGGGTCAGGGAAGCCCCGTTCGCGCTCAGTCCGCCGCTATCCAGGGTCAGCAGGCCCACGCTCACGGGGACGCCGCCGAGCGCCACCGTGGCGTTGCCGGCGGAGAGCGAGCCCACGACGGAGCCGTCGGGCGCGATCAGCAGGGCGTCGCCGCTCAGCGTCACGGGCGCGGCGCCGGCGGGCACGAGCCTGGCGGGCAGGATGGCGCGCACAGGGGTGGCGCTGAGGCCGGTGGGACCGAGCGCCAGGCTGCCCGCCGTGACCGCGACGCCGCCCAGCGCCAGGGTGACGTTGCTGGCCCCGATGGCGCCGACGGGCCGCAGGTCGGACCCGATGGTCAGGTCGCCGGAGAGGACGGGCGCCGGGCTGCCCGCCGGGATCAGGCCCGCTGGCAGCGTGAGCCGCGCGTGGTGGGCGTGCAGGCCGCTCGTGTCCAGGGTCAGGCTGTCCTCGGCCAGGGTGAAGCCGTAGACCGCCAGGGCCGGCGGGGACGACGCGGCGCCCAACTGGCCGCTGAACGAGCCGTCGGGGTGCAGGACAAGGCCCGTGCCGCTGAGGGTCGGCGGTGTGGCGCCGGAGGGCAGCAGGGCGGCGGGGACCGTCAATGTGGCGCTGGCGGCGTGCAGCCCGTCGCCACTCAGGCTGAGGCCATGCAGGCCGGCCGCGAAGCCGGCCAGCGGCAGCGGGCTATCGGAGAACGCGAGCGCGCCGGGCAGGCCGGCCGCGGGCAGCGCCACGTTAGAGGCGCCGGGCAGCGCGGCGTTCCCGCCGGGGGTCAAGGCGCGGGGCAGGCGCAGGCTAAGGCTGCCCGCGGTCAGACCGTTCTGGCTGAAGGTCAGGCTCGAGGCGGCCACGGTGAAGCCGCCCAGACCAAAGGTCGCAATCTGGAAGGCGAAGGGGGCCGCGCCGGTGAGCTGGCCGTCCGGCCCGAAGACGAGCGTATTGGCGGTGAGGGCGCCCCCGCCGAAGGCGGCGGGCAGCGCCAGCGAGGCCGTGTTGACCGTCAGTCCGTTCCCATTGACCCCGTTGTTCGACGCGGCCAGGGGATAGCCGGCCACGTTGATGGTCAGGTCGGGCACGCCGATGGGCAGCGTGGGGCTGCCGTCGGGGCCCAGGGCCACGCCGGGCAGGTGTGGCAGCGGGCCGGATAGCTCCCCTTGCAGCGTCGCGGGCGGCGCGATGGCCACGTCGGCGACGCGACCGTTGGCTGGGCAGGAGGCGCTGCTGAAGGTCCAGCCGCCGACGGTGACGCTGCCGAACGGGACGCAGGGCGTCGCCGTGGGCGCCGGGGTGTTGGTGGCCGTGGCCGTGGCCGTCGTGGTCGATGTCGCGGTGTTGGTCGGAGCGGGGGTCCTGGTCTGCGTCGCGGTGTTGGTCGTGGTGCTTGTCGGCGCGGGCGTGAAGGTTGGCGCGCCCGGAACGAGCGTCGGCGTGTCCGTCGGCGTGTCGGTGTTGGTCGGGGTGGCCGTCGAGGTTGGTCGGGGTGGCCGTCGAGGTTGGCGTATTGGTCGTCGGCGGCGTGGTCGTGTCCGCGGGCGTGGCCGTCGGGTTGGGGTCGTAGGCGTACCCGTCCGTCGTGGTGATCGGCGAGGTCCCGCCCTCGGTCGTCACCCGCACGTCCACCGTGGCCGCCGTGTCCGTGGACGGGCTGGTCACGTGTATGTACCCGCCCTGCGGGTCATAGTCGATGACCGCGGCGGGCTGGCTGCCGAAGGTCACGGTGGGCGTGATCAGCCCGGACAAGTTGCTGCCCCCGATCATGACCGTCTGTCCCCCGGAGACCGGACCCCGATTCGGGCTCACGCTGCTGACGGCCGGCGGGGGCACGTAGACGAACTCGTCGTTCGAGGACATCCGTGAGGCGCCGCCGGGGGTGCGCACGGTGACGTCCACCGCCGTGAGCGCGGAGGCGTTGGTCAGGGGGCTGGTCGCGGTCACCACCGTGCCCGCGTCGTTGACGGCGGAGACGCTGGCGCGTTGCCCGCCGAAGAACACCGCCGTCTCGCCGGGCACGAAGCCCGTCCCGCTGATCACCACGGTGGTCCCGCCCGCCGTGGGGCCAACCATCGGGCTGAGGGCGTCCACCGACGGCCCCGCGCGGTAGGTATAGGGCAAGCTGTTGCTCGCGCCGCCGTCCGTGCGCACCGTCACCGGGACCGTGCCCGTGGTGGCCGTGGTGGGCGTGGTCACGGTGAGGGCCGTGCCGTCAGGGGCCACCGTGAACCCGTCAGCATGGACCGTCAGCGTGCCGAAGGTGACGGACGTGGCCCCGTCGAGGGCGGTCCCCGAGATGACCACCTGGCTGGGCGTGGCGTTGGGGCCGTCGGCCGGGGTCAGCGCGGTAATAGTGGGCGTGAGCACGTAGGTGAAGGGGAGCCTATTGCTGGGGCCGCCCTCCGTGGTGACCACCAGTGGGGCGGGGCCGTCCTGGCCCGTGGGCGGGGTTTGCACGGTCAGGGACGCGCCCGCCGGGTCGGCCGACAGCAGCGTGGCGGTGAGGCCGCCGACCGTCACCACCGGGTCGCCCAGCCCGTACAGATTCGTGCCCGTGATGACCACGGTGGTCCCGCCGGAGAGCGGGCCGCGCCGCGTGGGCGGAAGGGGAGGCATGGCCGCTGGAACAGGCCGTCGGCGCCGCGCTGGCCCTCGCCCCGGCCGCGCCCGGTCTCCCGCCCACTCTGTCGGGCCACCGGGAGTTGGACGGAGGAGCGGGAGAGCGTGCTGAGACGCCGCGTGAGAAAACGGGCACGGGATAGCTCAGCGTGTCAGCTCGACGAGGAATGGCACAGCATGGGCCGTCACCTCCGCGATGCTGCTTTGATGGCAGATGCCCATATTCAGTTGGTCGATGGCGAACGCGCGGTCCTCCGCGTCCGGCAAGAGCAGCAATAGAAATAGAGCGCCTGGACGCTGAAGCGCAGCCGGCGCGCCAGCTCACGCAGGCTGAGCGTCGCCACTCCCTCCTCGCGCATCAGCAAGCGGGCCCGGCGCAGGATGACGTCGAGCATCTCCTGGCGGTTGGGCTGCTGGCGTTCGCGCGCAGAGAGAAGGGCGCAACCGGCAATCTTCCGGCAAAGTTGCGAGATCAGGGGCCGCGCCGCCGCCGGAACCGGTATGCTCACCTTGGAATGGATCGCTGTGATCGCATGGGACGCGCAAGGTTGATGGGATGGAGGGATCGGCATGACACGACGACAGACCGACGCGGGCAGGGACCCGCCAGCGCGTCGCCGCGCTGGCGGCCGGCGCCGCGCTGGCGGCCGGCGCCGCGCTGGCGGCCGTCGCCGCGCTGGCGGCCGTCGCCGCGCTGGCGCCTGCTCTTCCGGGGACGAGCCCCCTCGCCCGGGCGGCACGCCCGCTGGGAGGACAGGCCGGCGCGAGCCTGGAGGCGACCGGATGGGGCCGCCCCGCCGGCGAGGCACGGGCCTCCGGCGCCGGCCAGCTCTTCGGCAACCTGAACAATCCGCAGGGCGTCGCGACGGACGGCCACTTCAATCTCTACATCGCCGACACGGGGGACAACCAGGTGGTGGAGGCCAGGACAGCGGGCGGCGCGCCCGCCGGCAGCGGCGGCGTCACCCCCGTCGCGACTAACCTGGCGTCGCCGGTCGCCGTGGCGGTCGATCACCTGAACAACGTCTACATCGTGGACAACGTCCCTGGCGCCGGCGCCATCATCAAGAACGCTGTCCTGGAGGTACCGGTCAGCGCCGGTTTCCCGTCGGCCCGTTGCACGATGGGCTTCGGACCGCCCCTGAGCGGGTTCGGCTGCCCAATACGGCTGCCCGTCGGGAACCTGAGTGGTCCGAGCGGCGTGGCGGTGGATAGCCGGGGTAACGTCTACATCGCCGACGCGGGCAACAACCGGGTGGTGGAGCTGCCCCGGCTCCGTAGCGGCGGCGGTGGTTTCGGCAGCCCGACGACGATCGGCACGGGCCTCAGCGGGCCCAAAGGGGTGGCCGTGGGCAGCCTGGACGACGTCTACATCGCCGACACGGGCAACAATCGCGTGGTGAAGGCGCCCGCGGGCGGCGGGCCGCAGAGCGTCGTGGCCGGCGGCCTGAACGCTCCTCAGGGCGTGCTGGCGAACGGGGCGGACCTGTTCGGCAACACCGACGGCGTCTACATCGCCGACACGGGCAGCAACAGCCTGCTGGCGTCGCTGGGCGGCGCGGCGCCGGCCCCCGTGGACCTCGGGGGGCAGACCCTGAACAGGCCCAGCGGCCTGGCCCTCGACGGCGCCGGCGGCCTCTACGTGGCCAGCCCCGGCGACAACAGCGACAACAGCGTAGTCGACGTCAAGCTCCCCACCAGCGGGCAGCTCGCCTCCGCCGGGGGCGGGGGCGGCACCGCCGGCCAGACCACGCCGGCCAGACCACGCCGGCCGCCTCGCCGGGCGCGTCGACCATCACGGCGACCGCGACGCCCGCAGCCTTCGGCGGCCCGGCGATCGACGCCGACAACTTCATCCAGGCTGACGCGGTGCACGACCAGATCGGGCCGGGCGAGACGCAGGCGCTCTCCGTGGTGACCGCGCCGGGCTCCCTGGTGCGTGCGGCGATCATCACGCAGTCCGGCTACCCCCGATCGGCGGTGCTCTACCTCGCCGATGGTCACGGGCACTTCCAGGGGCATCCCGTGACAGGCAAGGGCGTGGCCCTGGCCACGCGGTCGCCGGGACACTGCATCGCCTACCTCTACCGCTTCATGGTGCGGCCGTACCAGAAGCGCGCCTGCGCCCTGTTGACCTTCACCATCCCGACGCAGGGGGCCTTGGGCGTGGCGACGATGCCGGTGGCGGTGCAGCGTCCGAACGGGCGCGTGTTGCACCTGGGCGGCCAACTCGGCGCCCACTTCACGGTGGCCATTGACCCGCACGACGCGCCGGGCAGCCTGCACCCCACGAGCGCCGCGCAGCTGGCCGTCATCGCCCGCAAGGCCTGCCTCGGCCAGATTTAGCGGTTGGTTAGCTTTTGCGTCCGGGGGAGGGGGCCGCGCCCACGGTCGCGACCCCGGATACCCAGGGCTACTATGCGTGCGGTGCGGACGGCAAGGCCATCTGTTAGGCCTTCCGCTATGGCGTGCGTCCCGGCGTAGACGCGGGGCCGGGCGCTGGCGGCGTCTATGACGTGTCTCTCTACAACACGTTCGCCGACGCCTCCGCCAGCAACGCCTTCGGGCAGCGCGGCTATCGCCTGCTTCCTGGCGCCGGCATCACGCTGGCCGTGCTGCCCATCGCGCGGCCGGTCAACGGGTCCGAGTGGCTGCACGGCGCCGCCTTGACGGGTGGCGGATGCTACGCCATCGCCGGGCGCCCGATCACGCTCCGCAGGCCGGCAACGCAGTCCCGGCTTAAGCGGCCATGGGGGACTGCTATGTACATTGCAGATTTTCATTCGTGGGAGCGTCCCGCAGGGACATGAACACAGGCCTCGGCGGCCTATGTTCAGAGCAGACTGTGGCGTGACACAGCCAATGGACAGGGCGTGGTACGCCATGCTATGATACCACCGGGGAACGGGATAGCCCTCCTTTCCCCGCCATACACCCACCCCATCGGGAGCGGCGCGGCCCACCGCCCCATCCACGCGCCGACGACGGGCGCAAGAATAGAGGACGGCCGGGATGAGCGCGGAGGCGGAATCATCGTCCCTAATCGGCGACCTCTTGCGACGCTACCGGGAGGCCGCGGGCCTCTCGCAGGATGCCCTGGCCGCGCGCGCCGGCCTCAGCGCGCACCCTGCGCTACCTCGAGCGCGGCGTGAGCCGGCCCTATCCGGACACGCTGCGCCGCCTGTCCTATGCCTTGGGCCTCACCCCACCACAACGCGATGCGCTGACGGCCGCTCTCCTCCGGCACGCCGTCGCTCCTGACGCGCCATCCTCCTCATCACCCAAACCGGACCTCTCCTCCGCTGCCGATACCGGCGCCGCAAGCCCCGCCCCCGCCGTGCCCCTGCCGCCGATCGCGGGCCGCGCCGGCGAGTTGGCCGCGGTCGAACGCTACCTGGCCAGTAATGCCCCTCCCGTGCTGCTGTTCGCGGGTGAGCCGGGCATCGGCAAGTCGCGCCTGCTGGTCGAGCTGGCGGCGCGCGCCCGCGCCGCCGGGTGGACCGTGCTGGCGGGCGGCGCCCACCGTCATAGCGGCCAGGGACCCTACGCCCCTCTGCTCACCGCCTTCAAGGCCCACCTCGCCACTCTGTCGCCCGCGCTCCTGGGCGCCAGCCTTCAGGGGTGCGCCTGGCTAGTGCGCCTGCTGCCCGAGCTGACCCTCGACCCGGTGGCGCGGGCGGCTCTCGGCCCCCTACCCACCTGGACGGTACCGCCGGCCCAGGAGCGCCAGCTGATGTTCGAGGCGGCGGCGCGCTTCCTCGCCAACGTGGCGGGACCCGCCGGGACACTGCTCGTACTCGACGACCTGCAGTGGGCCGACGCGGACGCCCTCGACCTCCTTGCCACTCTCCTCCACTCCCCCTCCCCCGCGGTCCGAGAGAGGGGCGGATCCCCGCCCGCGGGAGGAGTGGGTGAAGATACCTTGCTCCCCTCTCCCGCGCGCGGGAGAGGG
>JAABUZ0100003092.1_pt1 | contig 25590 bp, 13 predicted proteins | sample 5562091 | NCBI WGS metagenome assembly JAABUZ01 (sample SAMN12813069, study PRJNA571459) | rock metagenome | isolation source: Antarctica rocks | place: Antarctica: Victoria Land, Linnaeus Terrace sud | collected 2015-12-21 | reverse complement strand
CTTGCACATCCACAGGACGCACTTCCCGAAGCTTATCCAGCATCGACTCTTCCTGCAATATCTGCTGCTCCAGGGTTGACACGGTGTTATCCAGATCAGCTTTAGCCGCAATCAGCTTAGCTTGACCCGTTTTAAATTTCTCCCGCTTGTCGTCTAAATTGGAAGTGGTGACGGCTCCCTCTTGGTGCAGAGTCTGATAGCGCTTATAGGTGGGCTCGGCATTATATAACTCCGCTTCGGCACTAGCTATTGCTGCCATTTTCACGACAGTTTCAGTGCGTAGCTGCGCTTTTCTCAGGGCAATGATCGCCTTTTGAGCGGCAAGTTCCCCCGCTTTTGTATCCCCAGCCTTGACTTGGGCAAGCTTAGCCTGCTGGACAGCAAGATTTTGTTCGGCTTCGGCACATGCTGCCTGCTTTTTATCTATGCCCTGTAGAAGGGCAATCACTTGTCCAGCTTTGACACGATCGCCTTCCTCTACCAGCAATTTATCTACTCGACTATCCTGAGCATTGATCACAGATAGCTTAATCACTTCTCCCTTTGGTTCGAGTCGTCCCAAGGCGGTCACTGCTGTTGCAGGAGCAACACTAGGTGAAACTGGCGTCAGCCTGGTTTTTTGAGCTTGGGTGATGACATAAGCGGCTGCACCTAGACTGAGACTTGAGGTAACAACCACCAACCCAGCAACCCAGGGATTAACAGTCTTCAAGAAACTTGGTCGCCGCTTGGAAGTTGGCTGAACAAACACCAAAATCAACAAGGCTCCAGTTAGCAAGGCCAAGCCAGCCACTACTATAACTGCATGTAGACCCGATACGAACGCATGACTAGTCGCCTGATGCAAGGCAAGCAAAGAGATGTTGGGTGGGAGGTTATTGGGAACTTTAGCTTTGCCGGACAAAACATCAGCAATGAGTTGGTTTTGGATGTTTGAGGGTAGACCCCAAGCAGAGAGCGATCGCGCCAGATCTGAGGCTAAGCGTTGCTTGAAAATTGATCCCTGTAGGGCAACTCCCAAGACAAGGCCGAGACAGGTACTGGCGTTTAACACCGCTGAGGCAATTCCCGCTTGAGTTGAGGGTGCAGAACTCATCGCTGCTGCTGCTAAAGGCGCGACTGCCAAGCCAGAGCCGAAGCCCGAAAGAACAAGCTTCCACAGGAGTGATCCATACTCAGTATCGGCACTGGTTTGGATGAACGACAATACAGTCACGCTCCCCAGGGTCAGTCCCGTCGCGATGGTAAAGCGCCACCCTAGTCGAGCAGCGAACCACCCAGAACCAATGGATGCTATCACAAAAGCCCCATTCATGGGCAGGAAGCGCACACCTACTGCTGCCGCCGAGTAACCCTGCACTTGCTGCAAGAACAGGCTGAAAATGAAGAGCAAGCTGACAAGAGTGAACAATACCAAAACATTGACGACATTGACTACAGCAAAGGTTTTGTTTTTAAACAAGTGTAGTGGTAGTAGCGGCTGGCTGCTATGGAACTCAACGACCAAAAATGCCACAAGACTGAGTCCGGCAGCACTCAGCAGCAAGAGTGTGAGCGGCGATTGCCATCCTCCGTTGCTGCCCTCGGTAAGTGCGTAGGTAAGCGAAGCGAGAAAGACTATACTAAGCACCAAACCTGGCACATCTATCCTTTGCTTCCTCGGAGGCATAACTTTCTTAACAACACGGTCGGTCACCCAAAAAGCGATCGCGCCGAGCGGTACATTAAGAAAGAACACACTCTGCCACCCTAGGGTATCCACAAGTAGCCCGCTAACGACAGGACCAGCAACGAGGGCGAGTCCTGATACTCCAGCCCAGATACCGATGGCTTTAGCTTGCTCCTTCGGCTCAGGGAAGGTATCAGCGAGGATAGAGAGAGAAGTTGGTACCAAGGCAGCAGCACCGATTCCTTGAAGAGCTCGCCCAGAAATCAAAACACCCAGACTGGGAGCGAAACCACAAATTAAAGATGCCATCGTGAAGAGGACAAGTCCTGCCAGAAAGACTCGCTTGCGCCCGTAAATATCTCCTAATGTCCCACTCGGCAGCACTAGACTCGTTGCAGGCAGGGCGTAAGCGTTGAGAATCCACTGCAATCCCGACACATTGGAACCAAGACTGATTTGAATTTTGGGAAGCGCTACATTCACGACGGTGTCATTGAGATTAGCCATGAAGAGGGCGAAACACATGGCCACCAACACCATCGATTTAACACGGCCTCGATTCATCGCTGTTGCTACCTCTATCTGTCACTGTTATCTTGTAGCTAGTAGCGAGAATCTTATGCAAAATATCGGGAATTTCAAACACAGCTCGATTGTTGACGGCAGCGACATTCGCACGGTAGCGACCAAAATTTTCTGGCTGAAGAAACTTCTCAACTGCCCGAGCAATATTCCGAAAACTGGGGAGAACTAGACCCACCTCCTTCTGTTGAATCCAGTCGGTGTTGTATTGTTCCTGTGGTAGTGTGGCGGCATTACGTTCCAAAATCACTGGTAGCTTCATCGCTAGCGCCTCGCTGATGCAACCAGGGCCTGGTTTACCAATAAAAAAATCGGCAAGATGCATATAGTAAGGAATGTCTTGAGTATAGCCGGTAACAAACCTCTTTTGGAGACCTTGGCTCTGGCGTAGAGCCAAAGCCAGTTCTTCGTTGCGTCCGCAAATAAAGATGAGTTGTAGTTTTTGTTGAAAACACTCCAGACGCTTGGCAATTTCCAGCATGACTTGGGAGCCATTAGCCCCAAATAACACAAGTCCAGTAAAACACTCTGGGTCTAAACCCAAATTTTGCCTCTCACGACGGCGATCGCAGGCAATAGGTTCGTAAAACCGAGGGTGAATAACCATTCCCGAAGTTTTGATGATTAGCTCCTCCTTAACTCCCAAAGAACGAGCTTGCTCCACGGCTCTTTCAGTTCCACAGACCACAGAATTTTCCGATTTTGGTTCTATCCAAAACGCGGGCGGATAATCAGCCAAATCTGTAATAATGGTCACTACAGGGGTGTCTGGTTTTCCCCTTTGTAAACTTTCCAATAGTATTTTTGAATATAGCGGCGCTGCGATAACCACCAGATCTGGCTGTTGCTCGCGCCAATATTCCGACAAAATCCTTACACCGACATCGTGATTTAGTCTGATCAGCAGTTTCCACAGGCGTATCATCAGCAGGTGAAGCCATGTCCAGCCGGTTTTCTGCATCCAGTCGTACGATTCTTTGGCGGAAGTTCCAAATAGTTTGTAGACATCCACTGTCTTTTTTTGTTCGCGCTCCGCTATTTCGTCTATATCGGTTACCCTGAGATCCCAGGGGAGTTGTTGCTGCTCAACGATTGAACGTAGCGCATTATAGGTAGCGTAATGCCCTCCGCCACCCCGTAAGACGATAACATTAATCAAAACCTTTTTTTTTGGATATGAGGGTGATTGCGTTGTTTCCATAACTAAAATAAATATCCTAGGTAAAACAGCATTTTTTTTATTATTTGCTGCGCGAATTTATCTTAAACCGAGTTTTCCATTGAGTCTATATTGACGGCAGACAGCTAGATCAAAAGCCTGATTAATCACCTTCAAATGGGAGGATAACAGTACTTATTTATAAACAGTCAACAGCGGCTTAGTTCCTAAGTCAAAATATTTGTCCAAGCAAGGATTGGAAAACATGCCCTTGGGGTCCCACTCTTGGCGGATCTGAATAAAGTCATGCCATTTTTCATATTGTTTTTTTAGGTATTCCTGGTCTACCAGTATTTGCTTACCCCAGTGGCAACGAAAGTTGAATGGCTTAAGTAATTCAACCATTTCTTGTAAAAATTCACCTGTGTAGGGATATTCCCAAAAATCTACCCAGCAGATAGCTTGTTTGGAGGCAGGACTTAACCAAAAATCTTCTTCAGCAGCACAACGAAGATGGACGTAAGTGTTAGGGTATTTCCGGGTTTTTTGAAAATGATTTCGGAGGACAGCGAGCGCAGCACGTGCTTGTGAATATGGAATAGCGATTTCCATGTTAGCAAATGGAGCTGGATCGTACTTCGTGTGTTCAAAATGGGTAAACACAAAGTCGCTTCGACCCGATGGGCAAGCATATATTGTTCCTTCATATTGTTTCGCACTCCATCGATAAAGCCAATTCCATCTGGAAGAATTAAAAAGGCGCAGCGTTAATAAGAAAGCAAAAGTTTTTAGCCTTCGCTCTATTTTTGTTTCTACAGCAGGATGCCATCCTTCGTTTTCCCTGAGCGCTTCCCCAGTTGGATTTATTGATAAGACATAAGCGTTATCCGTAATAGGCATATACCTTATGTCTACATACTTATTGTTTTGATTGATATCGTCAAATCTCTGGAGCAGAGCATCCATCGGTATAGCATCGGTCTTGGATTGTAAAGAAAACGCTGGAACGCACTTGAATGTGACAGTGGAGATGATTCCAAACAAACCCATTGAAACAACTATTGCATTAAAGATGTCTTGTGAGCAATCAACTTGTAAAACACTTCCATCGGCTCGAATCATCCTCAAAGCATGCACGTAGCCACTTATACTTTTATGGTAGAGGGAACCACCATGAGTACCTGTGGCAATAGCTCCAGAGACTGTTTGTTCATCAGTTGCTCCGAGTATAGGTAATGCCAAATTATGTTTTGCTAAAATTTCGTTTAGCTCCCAAATCTTCATCCCTGCTTGTACAGTTACTAGGGAGCCTTCAATGTTTACAACATTTTTATACTTATCGAGAACTATGCACACACCTTCTGTTGATGGTATAGAGGCATGAGAGTGTATAGCTCCTATAGCTCTAACCTTAAGGTCTTGTTGTGCTGCTTCTTGAATTATTTGGACTATTTCTTCTTCTGTAGTAGGGTTAACTGCTGCACGAGGATAGAAACTGTAGAGGAAAGTTGCACTATGGAAAACGTGGTTTTTTGAAGGAATATAGTGGTTAGCTTGAAGCCACAATTCCGTCTTTAACATACCTACTGTAAGCGAAAATTGTGGGGTATAACCTAACAGTTGCTTTGCTTTCGTGGATGGATATTCTTCTGATTGTTCTTGTATTTTAAAATACCACTTTACACTTTTCCCAAATTCCCTATGGATTCTGGTAAGGCTCACCACAACATTTGCCATTCCCTTAGAAATAGCTCGAACAGGACGTTGCAGCATTCGACCATAATAAGAATAAAATTCTTTACATGTTATGGTCTCTCCTCCCACATTGAAGATTTCTCCATTGGCTTTGGGAGAATGAGCTGCCAGGAGCATAGCCCTGACAACATCGTCTACATATACAACATCCAGCAGTCCTTTCCCATCTTCTAAAATAACTGGTAGCCCTTTTTGAATAGAATTAAAGGGTGCCATAGTATATGAAGGCACTGCGGGACCGTATACGCAGGTAGGGCGCAAGATTACGTACTCTAAATTGTGCTTCTGAGCAACCTGCTTGAGTGCTATCTCGGCACACAATTTTGTCAAGCAGTATAGCTCAATTGTTGGATCTTCTCTCAGTTGAACATCCTCTGTATAAACTTTCCCCTTAAGGTCGGTACCAGCATATACAGCCACGGAGCTTACGTGTATAAATCTTTTACAACCTGACTTTGCAGCAGCTTCTGCCAGCCTCCGAGTACCCTGCACATTGACTTCATGTGCTTCTTGTAAAGAAAAACTACCAGTAAGTGCCGCACAGTGAAAAACAAATTCAGTTCCAGCAACCAGATTCATCAGCGATTCTTCATCTCTTAAAGCGCCCAATACGATCTGGCATCCTTGTTGCTTCCATTTTTCACTCGTAGCACTTTCTTTTCTAAAGAGAGCCTTTACGTGAAAGCTCTCTAATAGATATTTCAACAAGGTTTGACCGATACCGCCACTTCCCCCAGTCACACACACAGTTCTCTTCATAATTTTTCCTCCATTGAATTCGCTATTTCTTTTTCAAACACGCAAAGGGTTCTTTTTTTTTAAAATGATGATGACATGGTAATGACTATTAGCCAGTTTTACTTGGTTTTCAAGTAATTTATGTATTAACCAAGTAAGGAGCTTGAGCGTAACTTAATTTTTGACATCCTGAAAAATTTGGTATTCACCCGACCAATCTTATCCTCACACCTGAAGTGGTTTTTGGACAGCTTCTAAGAAGGGGCGTTCAAGGAATCTTGACAAAATATCAACAACTTCAAATCCAGCCCGATTGTTGTAAGCTTCGACGTTAGCCCGATAGCGAGAGAAGTTTTCAGGCTGGATGAGATCTGCGACAGCTCTGTTAATATTGCGAAAATTATCGACTACGATGCCGAACTCATTATCCGCGAGCCAATCAGCGCTAGGCCGTTCCTGAAACAGTGTCGTCGTGGTATTGCACTCTGTAATTACTGGCAGTTTCATCGCCACAGCCTCGCTGATACCGACACTACCGGGTTTGCCAATGAAAAAATCGGACAGGTGCATGTAGTAGGGAATTTGACTTGTAAAATTTTCAACAAACCTCGGTAAGCGACTTTGACTATTTCGCAAATCTTTCGCTAGTTTTTCATTCCGTCCGCATATAAATATGAGTTGGAGCTTCAGCGACGACTGCTCCAAATGATCGGCAATCTCGATCATTTCCTGCGAGCCATGACTGCCGAAGATAACTAAGCCAGTGGGTAAATCTGGCTCTAGACCCAAGCGTCGTCTCTCAACTTGGCGATCGACAGTCACAGGCTGATCAAACCTAGGGTGAATTATTACTCCCGAGGTGCGGAAAATTCTTGACTCTGGATAACCGAAAGATTGCGCCTGTTTAACTGCGCGTTCAGAAGGACAGATTAGCAATTGGTCTTGTCGCTCTATCCAGAAGTTAGGAGGGCAATCGGCAAAATCCGTAATAGAAGTAACGAAGGGTGTACCTGGCAGTTCTGCCCGCAAGCTCTCGTAAAGTACTCGGTTTACAAGTGGGAGCAATGAAACGACTAGATCGGGCTTATGTTCGCGCCAATATTTTCTCAGGAGGTTTCGCCAAGCCAAATGACGGAGGCGAATTTGCAGCTTGAACAAAGGAACTGATAGAGGATCATGAATAGCTCTTGCCCACTTTTTTTTAAGTGCCAGATTGTTGTAGAAATACTGGGGAAAAGTCATTCCAAAGATGTCTTTGAAAACCTCGATAACTTCGATTTGCCAAGGCAATTTTCGCTGCTCGATAACTTCTTTCAAAGCATTGGCACTGCTGCGGTGACCTGCGCCCATGTCATAGATCATGAAATATACTTTTTTCATCCGACAGACCTCCTCTGCATTAGGTAACGCTCGTCATGCGAGCAATTCGAGTAAATGATCTCCTACGCGCAACGCATTCGCTATAATCGTTAGCGAAGGATTTACAGCAGCGCTGGAAGGGAAAAAACTACCATCAACAACGTAAAGATTATTAACATCATGAGTGCGGCAATTAATATTGAGAACCGAAGTTGTTGAATTTTCCCCAAACACACAAGTACCGCACTGATGCGCAACCCCTTCTAAGGTAAGTCGGTGTTTAAGATATAACCCAAACGGGACGATTTGGTTGCGTTTATCAATTGATTTTAATATTTCAATCCAACGCTTCATTAAACGATTAAATGCTTTTATATTGTTATTTGTACAATCCAGAATAATTTTGTTATCTTTAACACGTATTCGATTGTTAGTATCTGGTAAGTCTTCTGATATTATCCACCAACTAAAAGAATGTTTTGATAATGTTTCAAGCACGACGTCGGGCATAAAAGGTGGCCCATAGGTGGCAAGTACATCTTTATCGACATTACCCCGCGAATGTATTATTCCCATCGGGTAAGGAAAATCTTTTTCTCCCCAATAAAAATCATAGATAGCCAGCGTCTTGGAAAAAAAAGTATGCTTTTGTTTTGGTGTAAAACTTACGACAACACCGTTGTGATGGTACATATAGTTACGTCCTACGAGATTAGAACTATTGGCTAATCCGTTTGGATGCTTGTCATTAGCAGACTGGAGTAACAAAACTGCCGAATTGATTGCTCCACAAGCTACAACGACAATATCCGCCGAAAAAATTTGACGTTGACCAGCGATTTCTGCTTCGACTCCAGTGACTTCGCGACCCGACGCACTCGTATGCAGACGCAAAACTTTTGCTTCAGTTACTAAGGTAAGATTTGCAGAAGTCGTTGCTGGTCGTATACAGTTAATGTCTGCATCAGATTTACCATTAATTAAACATGGAAAACCGTCGCAAGTCTTACAGCGAATACAAGCACTTAAATGACGATTGACTTCATTTAGCTTAATACCGAGGGGCACATAAAATGGATGCAAGAAATTATCCTTCAAGGAGTCGTGAATTTCTTGTACATACGGTTCGTGACTGGCTGGTGGAAAAGGATATTCCTCACTGGCTTCCGGTTCTGTAGGATCTAAACCTCGCTTGCCATGAGCTTCATACAGTTTTTCAGCCTGGGTATAGTAGGGGGCAAAGTCTTGATATTTCAATGGCCATTCTGGTGAGATGCCCCCTTCATGAACGACTTCCTCAAAATCTCGTTCGCGAAATCTCGGCAACGCGCTGGCGTAAAATTTGGTGTTACCTCCGACATTATAGTACGTTATCGGGCGCACAGCTTTGTCGTTTTTATCGTACCAGGTCTCAGATGTGCAATAGCGTCTATTTTGATGGATTTCTCTTGAATTCCAATTAGCTTTTTCTCTTGGAAGGAAAGTGCCTCGCTCTAGAACTAAAATTTTTTTCCCACTTGGTGCTAGTCTGTGTGCTAAAGTTCCCCCACCAGCACCAGTACCTATAATGATGACATCATAGTGATTGCTATCCATTTATTCTCCATTTTTTATTGAGCTGTGCTTTAAAAAACTGGATAATTAAGTTCATAATTGCTGAATACTTATCCAACTAAGCTCGATTTTTTAAGAGATTTTTCGCGTCCATTTGATTTTTTACACGCATTTTGTTTAGCTCTGCCACGCCAAGCCACCGATGAACCTTATCTCCAAATCGGGGAAAAAATTGTTCAACTGCAAATAGCAGTTTCGTCATAGTCTCCGTTACAGAATCTTGATTGACAATCACCTCAGCCTTATTCTGCTTAATAGCTCTGACAACTGCGATCGCTACATCTGTTGGTGTAGACGTACCTGCTTGACTTGGTGCAGGCACGTGAGTATCAGCAAACATTCCAGTTTCAGAGACGTATCCTGGACAAATAGCGGATACTTCGACACCAGTACCAGCTAATTCTTGCCTAAGAGCATCATTCCAAAGAAGCAAACCACCTTTACTGGCACAATAAATGCTGTCGTAAGGAGACCCCTTCTTACTAGCTAGAGAAGCAATATTGACGACGTGACCACTGCCTTGGCGTAGCATACTTGGCAGAGTCAAGCGCGTCAATTCCATAGCAGCAAGTAGATTGAGCGACAATACTGACTTGAGGTCTGCAAGGGAGTAATCTTGAAAAGCTCGATATATTTCTATACCAGCATTGTTAATTAAAATGTCAATTGGACCTACAAGCTGATTAATCTGCTGTAAGAGGACTGGCAACTGTTCCACTTGACTAACATCAAATGGAATACTTATCGCTTTACCACCTGCTGCATTTACTTCAACGCATACGTTGTCCAGTTTCTCTTTTGAGCGGGAGACGCAAACTAAGGTTGCTTCCTCCCTTGCTATAGCACGAGCAATGAATACGCCAATGCCGCGAGAAGCCCCTGTCAAAAGTACTGTCTTACCTGCTATGGCTGTCATTATTACTTACATCCTCTTGCTCTAAAGTTTTCAGGAGCGAAACGCACTCAGAATCCAAGTAAAAATCAAAGTTTAGTTAGCGCAGCTGTGTTTTCCTTCAGAGATGCTAGATGCTTTCCTCCTAGTTCGATTTGTCCCTGTTCGATTCCAGCTTTCAGTCTTTCGAGGATATACGTTAGATCCGGCGCGATGAAGTTGGTTCCATGATCTGGTTCTATCAAACTAGCTAAGGCAATGTTGCTGTTATTTTGCTCTGCCAAGCTACGAATGCCTAAGAAGTTGAACACGCCTGCTTCGTAAGTTCCACAAGGTACCGACGGATTCTGAACGCCAGTGCAGTATTCGTTTGGTTGAAACCATTCTTTTGACGGATATCCGTGAAAATGAACCATGGGTGCGCCATTCTCGATCAGCTCCGGTACATACAAAGCTGCTGCAAGAGTCATACCAATCATGACATAAATGTCGAAAGAAGGTTTGATATCTACTACTGCCGGATCGATTTCTTGTGGCAATTGGAGGAATAAATTACCTTTTAACCCAATCCTGAGGACGTCAGTTTCCCGATTCAAATTTGTCTTATTTGAGCCAGAGCGAGAGCATACAAGCCAGACATCGGGAATTTGCTTAAATACCCATTCTTTTCCTATCTTAGTTCTGACGTACTTTCTACCTATTTCATTCTGACGCAGTTCATCCTTACTGAATCCGTCTACAGGTGACAGACTTTCCCACTCTTTAGCTGATATTTCAGTAGCCCCAACGTATTGTGGCGGTTCGGCATAGGCAACAAAACCATAAGAAACCCCCGTCCTCCCTTTCGCCATCCAGTCAACAATATCTCTGTGGGACTTTCTTTTAAGAACCTTATCGAGCTTAAAACCAGCAGGCAGTAAACCCGTTGATGCCAATTCTTTACCTAATTCCACCAATTTTCCTGCATACTCAGATTGATTGGAGTCATATTTTCCTACTTCAAATCGACTCATTGACAGTGGCAATATCGGTACAAAAATTTTCGGAATTAAGGATTTAAGAACGAATTCATCGATGTCGTTTATCGAAAATGTTGAATCTGAAAGATTCATATTTAAGATTGAAATGTGAGTAGTAGATACTCCAATTACAATTTCCGAAAATGTCCTGACTAAAGTGCTTATACCAATTGGAATTTTTTGCTCATAGGGAATTGTTGGGTCGTTAAATTTTTTGTCTGGTTCTGTAAGCACGATTACTTGAGTATTCGTGGGGTCTTCAGTGGGACGGATATTTTCTTCTGCCCAGCTAATAAACTGAGCAATTTTAGAGACAGATATTTTTTGATTTTTCAAAATAAAACGAGAATAGCCTTGATACAGCTTTTCCGCGACAAATATCTTGAATTTGCCTGCCAAATAAGGACGCCTTTCGACATCAATGACTGCACTAATCCCGGCTTTCACTACCCTCGTTTTGATGCTTTTCTTCCAATTTGTCAGGGGCATATTAACTTCATAGCAAACCTCTTTTGTTGCTTGCTCCCAAGGTTCGATCTGAACGCCACAGTCCCGAAGCTTGAGTTCTAACTGTTCTCGGAATTTAATAATTGCATTATTAGAGTATCGTTGCGGTAACGGACGAAAAGTTATTAACAGCTTTTTTGCCATCGCTTTTGAATCGATGACTGGAGCTTTAAAACCTGGAGTAGAGCGATCGCCAAATCCTCCAATCAAACGACCAAGTGTTTGCAGGCTAATATCTTCTCCGTTCGATACAGAATTATCACTGGCAACCCCGTTAGTTTCGCTTAGAAACGCCAGAATCTCTGGTTTGCGCTGAGCGATTTCCATGCGAAGTTCTGGTGTCAGAATTCCCTTTGGAGAGTTAATCTTGAGTTTACCGTTATCATCCCAAAGCTGAACGCCCTGTTGAGTAAGGCTTTCCATCATTTCAGATACATTCATGTTCACAATCCTTGCTTTGTAATTTTTTCAACAATTAAACCTCAAACATTTCTGAGCCCGAAGTTTCAATTTCTTTAGCTAAATAGTGGGAAAGCGATTCAATCGTCGGATAGTGCAGCAACAAAATCGGGGACATTTCAACTCCGAAAGATTGCTCCCCAGCGCTAGCAATGCTAATTGCCAGCACTGAATCCAGACCGTAGCTATCAAAATCAGCTCGAATGTCTATGTCGTCAGGTTTGACTCCTAAATCGCGAACAACTCGCTCCACCAGCCAAGCTTGAATATCTTCTGCGGTTACAGAACTGAGATCGAGCTGCGGCACCGATGCTTGTTCAACTTTTTCCTCTGGTTTAGCTATAGAAATCTGACCGTTATTTTGAGACGAGTGTTCTATTTTTTCGTGACCATTTTTAGCAGGCTCAAACCAACAGCGCTGTTGCTCCCAGGCATAGGTTGGCATTTGCAAGCGTTGACGCGAGTAACCTCGGTCAAAACCCAACCAGTCTACTTTTGCACCACACACGTATAATGTGCCCAAACTCTCAAGTAGCTGTTGCCAATCATCTTTTTCTGGATGCAGACTGGGAAGCCAAACTCCCTGATTCTCAGGTAAGCAGTTGCGACCCATCTCCACTAGAAGCGGCTTTGAACCAATTTCCAAAAATAACTCGTACCCCTGTCGAGCTAGAGTTTCTATACTGGTAGCAAATTTTACCGGCTGTTGCAGGTGACGGCACCAATACTCAGGGAGGGTGACTACGACATCGTCGGCTATTAGTTCACCAGTGAGACTGGAAACTAGAGGAATTTGAGGTCGGTAGTAGGTCACCTCTTCCGCAACCTGCTTAAATTTCTCTAACATCTCCCCCTCTTGGGGCAGTGCTTGCATCAAGCGCCCTCTTTGGGCGACCAACTTCAAACCATCTTCCAAGCTGAAAACTCCAGCACATACAGCAGCGACGTATTCTCCTACACCATGACCCATGACTGCGGCGGGTTGTATGCCCCAGGATTTCCATAACTGGAAGAGGGCATATTCCAGGGCAAATAAGGCGGATTGGCTGTAATCCGTTTGATTTAAAGAGGAATTAGTCCCTGTCTGGGGGTACAAAACTTCTAGCAGAGGCTGTTCCAGGTAGGAACCCAGAATCTGTTCGCAGCGATCAAGCCAGGAGCGGAACTCCGGCTGTGTTTCATAAAGTTGGCGTCCCATGTTTACGTATTGGGACCCCTCGCCAGCGAAGAGGAAGGCTACTTTGGGCTGGCTTATCCCTTGAACCTGTCCTTGAAAGACTCCGGTTGTTTCTTGCCCAGCCGTAAAGGCTGCTAGCTTTTCGCGCGCTTGGACAGAGGAAGTACTAAGCACGCTTAGCCTGTGCTGAAAGTGCAAGCGACCAGTGTTAGCAGTAAAGCAGATATTCTCGATCGCTAAGGTTGGATGGAAAGCCAGGTGGCTCTCGTATTTTTTGGCTAACCGCTTCAATGCTTTATCAGTCTTAGCTGATAGGGTCAATAGATGCAGGGGGCGCTCTATCGATTCTGGCATCGGCTCTCGAACCGGAGCTTCTTCAAGCACCACATGAGCGTTGGTACCGCTTGCTCCATAGCTATTGACTGCCGCTAGCCGCCTCGAACCAGTAGACCAGGGCATCAGTTCAGTTGGTACCACTACCGGCAGTTGATCCCAGTTAATGTGAGGATTGGGCTGTTTGAAGTGTAGGTGGGGTGGAATCTCCTTATTTTGCAGCGAAAGCACCACCTTGATCAAAGCTGCTATACCCGCTGCTGATTCTGTGTGACCAATGTTGGTTTTCACCGACCCAATTACAAGTGGTTGATCGTGAGGGCGATCCTTGCCATATACTGCCGCCAAGGCTTGCACTTCAAGCGGATCCCCTCCTAGAGCTGTGCCAGTACCTTGAACCTCGACATAGCCGACCTCGGATGGTTTCAGGCGACTATTCTCTAGAGCGAGGCGCATCACAGCTTGCTGAGACACTCCACTGGGTGCGAGCAAGCTACTACTGCTGCCACCATTATGATTGACTGCTGAGCCTCGAATCAAGCCTAAGATGTTGTCTTTGTCAGCTAAGGCATCCGAGAGTCGCTTGAGGACGATAACTCCGCACCCTTCTGAGCGTACAAAACCATCGGCAGCAGCATCGAAGGTTTTACAGCGACCATCCCGCGCCATCATGCGTGTCCGACATAGAGCCATTGCACCTTCTGGCGATAAAATTACGTTGACCCCACCTGCCAAGGCTTGATTACACTCTCCATTGCGGAGACTTTGACAAGCTAAATGGACTGCCACCAACGAACTGGAGCAGGCTGTATCGACTATCTGACTAGGACCTTGAAGACCTAAGGTGTAAGATATGCGTCCAGCAGCAGTGTTGAGTGGGTTACCTGTAAGGTAATTGGCATCGATTTGGCTCAGTCCGCCATCTTGCACTAAAAGGCGTGCATAATCATTAGTGGTAATTCCTACAAAAACCCCAGTTTGGCTGCCAGGTAGCCTTTCTCGGATTTGACCAGCATTTTCCATTGCTTCCCAGCTCACTTGCAACAGCAATCGCTGTTGTGGATCCGCCATTGCCGCTGCTCGGGGGGAAATTCCAAAGAACTGCGGGTCAAATTGGTCTATATCTTGCAAAAAACCACCATATCGGGTATATATCTTCCCCGGAGTATCAGGATTGGGGTCGTAGTAAGCGTCGATATCCCACCGCTCTCTTGGTACTTCCGTGATGGCATCCACCCCATTGCGCAATAGCTGCCAGAACGCCTCTGGGTTATTGGCTTCGCCAGGAAATCGGCAACTCATGCCAATGATGGCGATTGGCTCGGTCTTAGAACGTTCAACTGCCTCAAGTTTTCTTACCGCTTCATCTAGGGCAAGGAGCATACGCTGCGATGAAGACAGTTGATCTACTCTTTCGGAGCTTTCGGAAATTTTGTTCATCTCAGTTTGCTTTCATCAAGCTTTCTAGTTTTGCGAGTCTCTCGGCAATTGACGCTTCAACTTCATCTTCGGAGAGCTGTTCTATATTCGATACAGCTTGCGATCGCTCGGATTCAGCTGGAGGCAAGGTATCATCTGTGACTGATTTCCAACCCAGTACTTCCCTGCCTAGATACTCAGCCATGTCTTTAATAGTCGGAGATTCAAAGGCTAAAGTTGCAGGCAACCCAGAGCCTAGACTGGCTTCGAGCCGCTCCTTCAACTCGACAGCCATCAGAGAGTCCATACCCATCTCAAAGAATCCTCGCTCTTGGTCTGGCAATTCGGATACTCCAAGCCCCAGTATTTTTGCGACTTCAGTTTGAAGATAAGCAACTAAAATAGCCCCGCGCTCACTCTCTGGAGCCGCCTCTAATTTTTGTAAAATCTCTGAGCGCTGCTCCTGCTGCTGCTGCTGGGCAGGTTCCCTCTGCTGCGTCTGTATCTTCTCTAGCAGTGGACGTTGCCCCCTCGCTTCATAGATACCTTTGAAGCGAGTCCAATCTACATTAGCCACTGTTGTCTGGGCAGAGTCTCCTTGCAGCAGAACTCCCAAGGCTGTAAGAGTTTCCTCGGGCTGCAATGCCTTTACTCCCATCCGGGTTAACCACATAGTCGCTTCTTCTGAGGAAGCCATCCCTGCTTCAGCCCACGGACCCCAATTCACGCTCAACCCTGGCAATCCCAGCCCTTGACGGTAATAAGCCAATGCATCGAGAAAATGGTTCGCTGCTGCATAATGAGCTTGTCCCTTCGAACCCCACACCGAGGCAATCGAGGAAAAGTTAACGAAAAAGTCCAGCTTCATTTCCTGGGTTAGTTGATGCAAGATCCATGCTCCCAGCACCTTGGGGCGAAGCACAGACTTAAGCGTGTTCAGATCCATGTCTTGGATGGCTTGATATCCAACCACACCTGCTGCATGAACAATGCCTTGCAGAGGGGGCATTGATGCCTTGACCTCTTCCAGGACTCTAACCATGTCTTTCTCATCAGAGACATCAGCCTGAGCCACTAGAACCTTAGCCCCTGTCTGCTCCATACAGGTAATGGTTGACTGCGCCTGAGTTGAAGCCCCACTGCGTCCGGTTAGAACTAGGTATCGAGCCCCCGCATCCACCATCCACTGAGCTATCTTGAGTCCCAACGCCCCCAGTCCTCCAGTAATCAGGTAAGTGCCGTTACGGTCGAACCGCACTCCTTGAGGTTCTGGTGGTTGAGTGGGCACCAAGCGGGCTACATAACGCTGTGCATCGCGAAAGGCGAGATGGTCTTCCCCTTGTGAATCCTCAATCTCTGCCAAGAGCGCTGCTGCTTCATCTTTCGTGGAATCGGGGAGCCAGTCGCCTGCGGGGGTTCCCCCCGTTGAGCGAACTGGCGGGGCTAAATCGAGCATACCCCCCCATAACTCCGGATGCTCCAGAGCAACCACTTTGCCGAGTCCCCACAAAGGTGCTTGCGCCACCGCGCTCAGCATGGAACCGACGGGCACCGCCCCCCGTGTGACTAACCACAACCGGGGAGAAGGAAGAGAGCTGGGTATCGCAGGTGAGCAAACCCCATGGCGCTTGACTAGCGCCTGCACTAGATGCAGTACACTTCCACACCCCCAAGTCTGCGCCTGCTGTAGCGCGGGGATGGTTAACTTCTCTGGCTGTGTCGCCTCTAAACTCCACAGGTGAATGACTCCCTTCAAAGGCAGTTCACCAGCTGCCACCTCTTGAAACAGACGCTCGTAATCGCTAGGGTGAGAGGGGTTGAGGCACCAAGTTCTTGTTCCCAGGCACTTATAGAACTCCCCAGGATAGACCAGAAGACAGCTCTGACCCTGCTGCTGTAGGAGTTCGGCTAGAGATCGTCCCACACCTCTTTGATCAGATAAGATTAGCCAACTGCCACCCTTTTGAGGCAGGTTCGCCGCATGGTCAGGTGAGCTAGAGCGCGGCGAGGGCTGCCACTCGACCTGATAGAGCCAATCTTTGATGGATGTGGCTTTGATCTGCTGTTGATGCTGCTTGACAAGGACGGACAACAGCTTAGGCAGGTATCTCTCCTCATCTGCGGAGAGTTCTGCTGCTAACTGCTGGGTCAGTTGTTGAATATCTCCCTGATGTAGCAGGTTAATGATGCGGGTTTGGGTAACATCTGAGGCTAAACCGTTGGTTGGCTTTCCATTAGCCGTAGTATCGACGAACCAGTATCGCTGGCGCTGAAAGGGATAGGTGGGCAGCACTACCCGGCGGCGCTCATAGTCCTGGTCAAAGCCGGTCCAGTCTACTGACACCCCGCGCACGTATAATTCCCCCAAGCTGTCAAGGAGTTGTTGCCAATCAGAGCGCCCTGGACGCAGGCTAGGAAGCCAAACTCCCTCTCCCTCCGGTAGGCAGTAACGACCCATTCCCACTAGTGTCGGCTTGGGACCGATCTCCACAAACACCTTGTAGCCCCTCTGGTAAAGCGCCTCCATACTTGCTGCAAATCTCACTGGCTGACGCACGTGATCACACCAATACTCAGGGGTAGCGATCTCGGCTGTAATCGGTTGACCAGTGACATTGGAAATTAGGGTAATTCTAGGTGACGAGTAGGTAACATCTTTGGCAACCTGCTCGAACTCCCCTAGCATTGGCTCCATTAAGGGAGAGTGGAAGGCATGAGAAACTTGCAACTTTTTCGTCGCGATCCCTTCTGCGCGCAGGGAGCTGGTTACTGCCTCTACAGCCTGACGCTTGCCGGAAATTACTATATTCTTGGGGCCGTTAATGGTGGCGATCGCCACCTTTTCGGCATAGGGTTGAATGGCTGAGGCTACTCGGGCAACAGACGCAAACACCGCCACCATCTCGCCATCTTGGGGTAACGCCTGCATCAGACGCGCACGGGTGGCAATCAGCTTCAGACCATCTGATAAGCTAAATATCCCCGCCACACAGGCAGCCGCATATTCGCCCACGCTATGACCCATGACTGCATCTGGCTTAATCCCCCAGGATTCCCATAACCGAAACAGAGCATATTCCAGAGCAAACAAGGCTGGTTGGGTGTACGCAGTTTCGTCTAGGGGGTGAGGGGGTGAGGGGGTGAGAGGGTGAGGGGGTGAGGGGGGGAAAGAAGCATTACTCTCTTTTCTCCCCATCTCCCCATCTCCCCATCTCCCCATCTCCCCATCTCCCCGTCTCCCCCTCTCCCCCTCGGTAGAGGGATACAAAACTTCAAGCAGAGGTTTTTCTAGATAGGGACGCAGAATTTCAGCGCATTGGTCGAGAGTTTGCCGAAAAGTAGGTTGGGTTTCGTAGAGTTGGCGACCCATACCTACATATTGCGATCCCTGACCGGTGAATAAAAATGCGATCTTCGGAGGCTTCCGCTTGGTTACTTGCTCGCTACTGAGGCCGTTCGGATCTTTTCCGGCGGCAAAAGCGCTTAATTGCTGGCACAACTGTACGGAAGATTCAGTCACAACAGCAAGGCGGTGATCGTAATGCGATCGCCCTGTATTCGCTGTGAAGCATACATCGAAGAGCGATACTTCTGGATGAGATGCTAAGAAATCTTCGTACTGTTGTGCTAGTTCCACCAGTGCCGGAGCACTTTTTGCCGATAGAGCCAGAATGTGATCGGGGCGATCAACTTCACTGGATACTGGGGTTTGGAGCGGCGCTTCTGACAAGATTATGTGGCAATTGGTGCCACCGAAGCTAAAAGCACTGACCCCGGCGAAGCGACTTTCAGGGCAAGACCAAGGCTGGCACTCAACAGGGATGAATAGGGGTGTCCCTTCCAGAGAAATATAGCGATTGAGCTGCTTTAGGTGCAGGTGGGGGGCAATCTCCCCTTGTTGCAGTTGTAAGACCACCTTGATTAGACCAGCAATGCCAGCAGCGCCTTCCAAATGACCAATGTTGGTCTTGACTGAGCCAATCCAACAGGGTTGTTCTGGGGAACGGTCCTCCATCAGCACTGCTTTGAGGGATTTAACCTCAATTGGGTCTCCTAAAGAGGTGCCAGTGCCGTGGGCTTCCACATAGCTAATCTGCGCTGGAGCCACTCCAGCCTGTTCTAGGGCTTGGCGAATGACTGCCTGCTGGGAAGGTCCATTGGGGGCTGTCAGTCCATTGCTCGTACCATCTTGGTTGACTGCCGAGCCTCTGATCAGTGCCAGAATGTTGTCTCCATCTCGGATGGCATCTCCTAGGCGCTTGAGCACGACTACGCCACAGCCCTCTCCTCGGACGTAGCCATCGGCACTGGCGTCAAAGGTCTTACAACGACCGTCAGGTGCCATCATCTGAGCCTGGGAGCAAGTGATAAATGGATCCGGAGACAGCGCCAGGTTGACTCCTCCGGCTAGGCATAGATTGGACTCTCGGGTCCACAAACTCTGGCAAGCTAAATGAACTGTCACTAATGACGAGGAACAAGCCGTATCTATCGTTAGACTAGGACCTCGCAGATTCAGCACATAGGATATACGATTGGCGGCAATGCAATCGGTGGTACCCGTGGCACTGTATGCACCGAGCTGGCAAACGTCTTTGTAGAGCATTTTGTGGTAGTCAGCATTGGTCAGACCAATGTATACTCCGGTCTGACTGCCTGCCAGAGTTTCTGGGACAATTCCCGCATTTTCCACAGCCTCCCAAGCTACCTCCAACGCCAGTCTTTGCTGGGGGTCTATGTGCTCTGCCTCGCGGGGGGAAATTCCAAAAAAGCTGGGGTCAAACTGATCTACCTGATCCAAAAAGCCAGCCCAGCGGGTGTTCATTTTTCCTCGTGTAGCTGGCTGTGGATCGTAAAAGGCGTCTATATCCCATCGTTCCGGCGGTACCTCAGTGATGGCATCGACACCATTACGCAATAGCTGCCAAAAGGATTCGGGATTTTTGGCTTTGGGAAAACGGCAACCAATGCCAACAATTGCTATGGGTTCCATTTTGGAGTTGGCTAAATTAATTTATTTGTGCTGAATCGCAAGGTACTGTTTTGCCAGTCTGTTCGTACGGCGTTCAAGAGCCCAATGACAGTGTTACTCTAGCTCTCCTGAGCCAGGATCGATTCGGAGAACTGCTTAAAGACCTTGGGATTGTTTTGGAGCGCTTTGCTAATCGATCCTCCTGCCGCCATGATACCCATTTCGCGGTTGATTTTCCACTGGTAGTCTAGGGAACCGAACAATCTCCGCATCAAATCTAGAAGGCTTTGATGATACTTGAGCCCCACATTGAAACCTTCGTGTTCTTGACAGAAGCACTTTTCCAGCCAATCGAGTGCTTCTCTCGTTTCCATCTCAAATAGAGGGGATTTTAAGAGCTTGTAGTAAAAGAGCATTAACATGGGGTCATCGGCAACACAGCGACCGGGAAACACCCCAGAAAGACCGCTCAAAAGGTTGCTTTGCATCATGTATGCTGCCAGACCAGATACGAATTTCTCGTAAGCAGTTGGTTTCGGGAAATCCTTATACATATCTCTGGCAAGTGTCTGGGAAATCGTGGTATGGAAAGCCTCGTCCAATAAGTGATAATTGGAGACAGCAGTTGGGGTCGGGATATACTCGCCTTTTTGCTCTAACTCTCGGAAATACCTGACATAAGGATATTCTTGGTTCTTGAGAATCGCATTAGCCGTGTAGCGGAAGGAATAATACTGACACGCCATAAACGGCGACATTCCCCAGTTAACAGTGAAGAACCGTAACCAATAACGCGGTGCGATTCGCCCTCCTAGACCATCTGCTGGTGCGGGAATCGGCTCGCCTTTTTCCTCTAAATCTTTCAAATACTGAGAGAAATACTGTTTTTTATCCCTTAGCATCGTCTTAGCGATCGCGCTTAAGGCATTATCTCGGTATATCGAAAACGGAGAACTCCCCTGACTTGAGATAAAGAACTCCTGCACGGGTTGAGGAATTAGAAGTTTAAACCAACTATTCTTCTCTTTATCTGATTTGCCATACTGGGAATTACCCAATATGGTTTTGCCGAGTATAGCCATTTTCGTTTTGTAACCGATCTTTTGAAAGGTGCGAATGTGTTCGCTTTCCTGCTCGGTTTCAAATTCCAGTTCGTCACAAAGGGTTTCGTAACCGCCAACGGCGCGAAAAACACCATTCGTCACCTGGTTGTAAATACTTGTTGTGGCTTCGCTAACAGCAGTATGGTTATAGTTTCCGACCCAATAAAGATGATTGAGAGCTAGCTTTTGTGAGGGAGAAGCGGCATCGTAAAGGGGGGTGCCGTACAAAAGCGAAAGCTCGGGAGGGCTCCAATAATAATTGCTGTTGCTAGCGTAGTTAAATTCGTTACGCAAGTCTCTGAGTTTTTCAGTATAATCTGAGTTTTTGTTGTTCTTAAAAGTTTTTTCGATGAGTTTGTAGTGCTTTCTCTCCTGTCCTTGTGACTGGCTCGAAGATTGATTTTTTTGCTCTATTGTGTTTACAGCTACCATGATTTTCTCCTGAATTTTCCACTGAAATTGCTGACAAATTTTACTTTTCTTGGCGCTAAAGACCGAGCAAATTGCGATGAAATTTAAGTTTGCAACTGCAAACTTAAATGCTGGACCAAAGCCTCAGCAGTAGGGTAATCATACAGTAGGGTTGGATCGAGTTCTCTTCCCAGCCAGTCTTCCAGGTCGCCCGTCAAACCAACTGCTGCTGACGAATCTAAACCGTAGCGATCAAAAGGAATAGTGACATCAACTTCATCTGGTTCTATTTCCAGCAGTTCCGCTAGATAGGAGACGATCCAGTCTTTAATTTCTGCTGCAGTCGGCGGTGTCTTGGTTGCATCACCTTTTAGAGCGGCTTGGTTACTTGACACCGTAGGCATTGTGACTTGAAGATTTTGGATTTCCATTATTTAGACCTTGGTAATAGATGTCAAAAAACTTTAATTAGTTCTGTTCAGCGGATTTTTCATCGCCACTAGCTAATTACTCTGGGCGACGGTCTGGGAAAACTGCTTAAAGGTCTTGATGTTACTTTGAATCGCCTTGCTAATCGATCCTCCTGAAGCCATTATGCGCATTTCGCGGTTAATAGGCCACAGGTAGTCAAGATGAGCGCAAAACCGACGTAGCGCTGACAGGAGGCGCTGATGGGACTTAGCTGACAGATGAAAACCCTCGTGTTCATGACAGAAACATTTCTCTATCCAACCAAGTGCGTCTTGGGCAGACATGTCAAACAGAGGGCCCTGTAGCAGCTTGTAAATGTAAACCATCAAAGAATGATCGTCTGCAAAAGAGCGATTTATTAATGCTCCAGAAAGCCCATTAAAATTACTGCGTTGAATCATGTATACTGCCATATTAACCACAGATTTCTCGTATGCCGTCGGTCTCGGGAAAGATTTGTATAGATCTCGAGCGAGAAATTGGGAAGTTGTAGTGTGGAAAGACTCATCTAAAAAGTGGTAGTGGGAGATAGATGTTGGTGCTGCCACAAACTCGCCTTGCTTCTGCAATTTTTTGCCATACATAAATATGCTATGTTCACTATTCTTGAGAAGCAGATTGGCCATAAAACGCAAAGTGTAGTACTGACTAGCCAAGAAGGGGGAACTTCCCCAGTTCACGGCAAAGAATCGTAGCAGAGACTGAGGTATAACTCCTCGCCCATGGAAAAAACCATTGGTGGATGTTGAGACGAGCTTGTTTTCCGCTTCTAACTCCTTTAAATACTGGGAATGGTATTGTTCTTTGCCCTTGAGCATCATCTTGGCTATGAAGCGTAGGGCGTAGTCATGGTAATTTGAGAACTGCAAACTGCTCCAGTTATGCTGGTACGACTCGTTCTTGAGGGAATTCATAAAGGCTTGCTTGCCCAGCAAGGCTTTTATGGTTTGGTAGCTAACCTTATAAAAGGCATGAATGTGGCTGCGTTCCTGAAAGGATTCATGCTCTAGCTGGCGGGCAATCGTTTCGTAATCACCACCCATGGCAGAGAAAGAGCCTGCCGTTATCAGGTTGTAATGAATTGTCTCAGCTTCGCTGTGGGCAATATGATTGTACTGTGAAACCCAAGAAAGGTGATTGAGAGCTATCTTTTGAGAGGGAGAAGCAGCTTCGTAGAGTGGGGTGCCGTACAGGGTTGAAGACTCAGGCTCACTCCAATAAGAATTGCTGTTGCTACTGTACTTAAAGTTTTTGTCTAGCTCCTCAATTTTCTCGGTGTAGTCAGAATCAATGTTGTTTTGGTAGTTATTTTCAATCAGTTTAATACGCTTCTTTAACTCAGATGAAGTCAAAGATTGGGTTTCTGGAGCCGTTGCTTTAGTGGTATTCACCATGACGTTCTCCCTAAAGTGCGATTTAAAATTGAATGTTTTAATTAGTACGCTGACTCCGGGAGGATTGCGGAAATTTCAGCTAAGCAGCTTTTTTAAGCTTTATCATGCCTGCTGTAGGAAGCTTGACATCCCAGACCAAGCCAGCGAATTCAAGCAGGCGGATCACCCAAGCACCCGGGTCAATTTGCCACCACTCCAGTCCAACAATTGCCGAGTTTGGGAAAGCATGATGGTTGTTATGCCAGGACTGCCCCCAAGTGGGGATGGCTAGCAATATGTTGTTCGTGCTGCCGTCATCGGTATCAAAGGGGCGGCTACCATAGAAATGAGAGAGTGAGACGTTGAGCCAAGCAGATTGATGTCCCAGGAAGACTCGGACTAACCCTCCCCAAATCAATCCCTGGAAGGCTCCCATCCATGTCCATGTCAGAACCCCTCCTAGGACAGCAGGGATGGCAAGACCCAGGATTACCCAAATTTGGTGTAGCTTATTGACCTTGACAATAACAGGGTCTCGAAGCATGTCTTTGGCAAAGAGCATAGAATTTGTGACCTCGCCAGCTAAAAGCCAGCCTAGGTAAGCATGCCATAGCCCATGAAGCCGGCCACGAATTCCGTCTCCATGCAGATGAGGCGAATGGGGGTCGCCAGGTAGGTCGCTGTACTGGTGGTGGCGTCGATGAGTAGCCACCCAGTAGATGACTCCGCCTTGAGCAGCCATTGAGCCAAGGATAGCGAGGATGACTCTGACAGCAGTAGTGGTTTGGAAAGCGTGGTGCGAAAAGTGCCGGTGAAAACCCACTTCAACACCGAGTGTGGTCAAAGCGTACATACTGACCAAAAGCCCTACTTGCACTGAACCAATCCCTGATTGCCAAAGTAATCCAATTGCGACGACCGAGCCGATAAAAGGAATTAAGACAGTAACTAAGGTGAACCGCCTGTATATAGTTTGCAGGTAATCATTCGCTATCGTGATGTTCTGCCTTTGACGATCTTTGGATGCATCGCGATTTTCGTTCATACCTGTTTGCCAGCTGATAGTTTCTCTAACACAGATTCGATCTCAGCCTGTAGGTGCAGGAACTTCGCTTTGCCCTGAGGATTCTCACTCCAATCCTCCATGACATTCAAACTTCCATTTAGAAACCCCGCTCTACAGGCATAGCGCTGAATCTTACCACTCGAAGTCTTGGGGATACTCCCAGTCTTAACCAGTACCGCAGCATAAACCTGTATGCTGTGTGACGCTGCCACAGACTGACTGATGTTCCCTACTACCTCATTTACATTCAGGTGACGCAGATAACTCCGCTCTACTTCCTGAACAACCACCAGTCGCTCTTGATTCTTTACCTCCACCCCAAACGCCGCCCCAGAACCAGGTCGCAGTGCCGGATGGCTTTTCTCTACTGTCAGTTCAATATCCTGGGGATAATGGTTTTGCCCCCGGATGATAATGACATCTTTAATGCGTCCCGTGATAAACAACTCTTCAGCCATCAAAAATCCCAAGTCCCCTGTGCGCAGAAACGGTCCTGAACCTGTGTCTGCTAGGTAAGCATGGAAAGCCTGTTTTGTTTCCTCAGGTCGATTCCAATAACCCTGAGCCACACTCGGACCTGACACCCAAATTTCTCCCACAATGCTATCTGGACAAGGGGTTAAGGATTCGGGATCAACGATAACGATTTTCTGGTCTAACAAGCTTCTACCACAGCCCACAATTGCTCGGCTATCTGACTGCTTACGGTTAGCTGCCACCACTCGGTTTTGCTCAAGTGCTGCCCCATCAACCTGGCGTACAATCGGTGGCTCTGTTTTCAAACCGCCGGAGACAATCAGGGTAGTTTCAGCCATCCCGTAGCAGGGGTAAAATGCCTCTCTTCGGAAGCCACAAGGTTCAAAAGTGCGAGCAAACCGATCCAGCGTTTCTGCACGGATGGGTTCAGCTCCGGTGAAAGCCACCTCCCAGCTGCTTAGATCAAGACTCGCTAGCTGTTCTGGCTTAATCTTGCGCACACACAGGTCATAAGCAAAATTGGGTCCACCGCTGGTAGTAGCTTTGTAGCGGTCAATTGCCTCAAGCCAGCGCAAAGGCTTTTGCAGAAAGTCTACCGAAGACATAAGTGCGACGGGGAACCCGCCGTAGAGAGGCTGCAGCACCCCGCCAATCAACCCCATATCGTGGTAGGGTGGCAGCCAGATTACACCCTGGCTGTTAGGTGTATGACCGAAACAATTGTGGATCGAGGCCAAATTATGCAAAAGGTTACCGTGGCTCACCATCACACCCTTCGGTGTACCCGTAGAACCCGAGGTGTACTGGAGAAAAGCCTGTGTGTTCTCGCATAAGTCCGGTGATTGCCATGCATGAGCTAAATCACTGGCAATATTATCCGTAGCTATCCAGCGCAACTGAGCCAATTCTGGGTTTTCCGCAAAGCAATCCTCTATGTTGCAGGGTAAGCGCAAGAAGCAATAAAAGTACTTGGCTCTCAATAATACTGAGAATAATCGCAATAAAGCTAAGAATCAAACTTCATTATTGGGATTA
>JAABUZ0100003090.1_pt1 | contig 25607 bp, 18 predicted proteins | sample 5562091 | NCBI WGS metagenome assembly JAABUZ01 (sample SAMN12813069, study PRJNA571459) | rock metagenome | isolation source: Antarctica rocks | place: Antarctica: Victoria Land, Linnaeus Terrace sud | collected 2015-12-21 | reverse complement strand
GAAATTGTTTCGCTAGCTGGCGCTGAGATACTTTACCCTCTAAGTATATATCCACAATTTTTTGACGTAAGTCGAGTGAGTATGCCTTCATTTCTATTTGAGTAAAATACACAACTTATTTTTAGGTATACCTCACTAGCTCAGGAAACGCTATAGCTATTACAGCAATGACAACCTTAGTTAATGCCTGCGCTTCAACAAAAGATTATGCTAAGTTCGGCCAGACCGGACAAGCTTACGCCCAAGCAATTAACAAGCTACTTGATGCGACCAAGAAAGTTTCGATTGATTCAAGTTCCGAAAAAATGTTGGTAAATCGTCCAAATACTCGAGAAGAGCGAAAAATCCTCTACACAAATACTAATACAAATGATACTGAATGGCTGGATTTGCTTAGCCAGATGCAGGCTCACACCAATCTGCTAGCCAAGTATTTTGAACGTCTTCAGGCTTTGGCAACTTCAGATGCCCCTGATCGCGCGCAAGCAGAAACTGAAAACATTGTCGAAAACCTCAGCATGATAGGAGATAAGATTCGTAGTAATGGGTTGGTGAACGGGAAAGTTATTCCACAGATTGTAGATATTGCTGTCAAGGCACGTATTCGCTCCTCTCTAAAGGCTGAACTGAAGGCGCGTAAAGCTACAATCCAGAAAAAACTTGATACTCAGGACAAAGTTTTAGCTCTTATTACACAAGAACTTAATAGGCAGTTGAAAGACTTGCAGGAAATTCGAGAGGAGCGACTGTTATATAAGCCGTATGTGACAAGTTCCCAAATTAATAATCCTGATGATTTTGTAAATAATCGTGGTCATATATTGGCTCTAACAACTATGATTCCAGAACTCGAGCAAGCTACTAAAGTCTCAGGCGAGTTAAAGAGTTCATTCCTAGATCTTATCGATGGCAAACTCACTCCGAATCGGGTCAATGTTCTACTCTCAGATATCGATTCACTACTCCAGGTTGCACAGAATTTAAAAGGATGAACAGGTAGTGTCAACTTAACGGCATTTCTCAAGAGGTTGAGAGTATAAAGATTAAGTTGACAATAGCTGAGCCAAAAGTAACTGCATAATTTACGCCAGCTAGATAAAACTCTTGGGTGGTGTAGGAGGATATTAGGATGCTAAATGATAACCGAATGAATACAAAGCTGACAGCGCGGAAAACCGATTACGCACGCTGGTTTGTACACCGGGACTTATGTCATTTGTCGCTGCAGCGAAAATGGAAGAATATTTACTACCCCTTGCTGTACTTGGCGCTAGCGTTTATTAGCCTACTCACTTCAGTAAGCATCTGTGAAGCACAGCTAAATGGAAGCACAGGCTCCAGCCAGCAAATTAGTAACATACCAAACGGTTTTGTGGTCTTTGTCGTTGCGGCAGCGGCAATCGCTACAGCGCTCATTTTGTGGCCTTTATTTAGATTGGCAAGGAATGCGGGCAGAAAGAACTCCTCTTCAGATTACAACAAACAACTTAATGCATTACAGTGGGTTTTACTGGAGACGGAAACGAACACGTTCAGCCTGGCGCGTACTCAATTTGTTTGGTGGCTTTCGCTCATAATTTTTGGCTACTTGTTTCTTTCGATTGGGCAAATTTTTGTTCCGGAGAAACTGGCGTATATTCCTCTCTCCAATTTTACTTATACATTTCTAATCAGCCTAACAACACTTGTGACGGCGCAAGCAATTTCGACTGTGCGCGGCAGCAAAGGATCTGGGGAAGTTCATCCTGCATGGTCGGATTTAGTCGTTCATGGGGGGGTTATAGCCCTAGAACGCATTCAGCAGTTAGCTTGGAACGCAATTGTTGGCATTGCCTTTATCGTCATTGTCATAGCGACTTATCCCACTACGCCGCTTTCATTGCCAAACATTCCCAGCGAACTTCTTGTACTAATGGGTATTAGCGCTGCCGGTTACGTCAGTGGTAAAGCCGTACGTCTGCCTGGGCCAATTATTAGTCAAATTATTAAAGAGCCTAGCCAACCCAACATGGCTCCTACTTTCATTACCATCGCTGGCGATCACTTTTCGCTGGGTAGTAGCAAGATGCAAAAAGATGAAACTGGAAAAGCAATAGAGGTTCCAAACCAACAACTCAAGGATGCTGGCGTAACCGTTCAAGTAGTGTTCTTAGATGAGAAGAAGCAGGAGAAACGAGATACACTGCGCGAGATCAAAAAGGATGACATCATCACGTTAGAGTTTGACACAGAAAGTCCTACGGAGTTTGCCAGAAAATTGCAGGTCAACTTCAGAGACTTCCCATCAGACTGGTTAACTAACTTTTTCAGCAACCTCGATTCAAAAAAAGTCAAAATTATTGTCATCAATGCGGACGGACAGCTAGCTGCCTGGAATAGCTCCGCTGAAGCGGTACGATAAGTGCCATGCCGCTCAAGGTTGCTGAACGCACTGCCTTAAATACAAAATTGTCTATGACCCATACCCCTTTATCAGTGTCAGAATCCGCCCAAGCGATCGCACCCGATGACTCCCGAATTTGGCCTAGCTTGCTGCAACAATTGCTAGACCGCCAATCCTTGTCCCGCGACCAAGCAGCACACCTGATGGAGGGATGGCTGAGCGAGACAATTCCGCCAGTTTTATCAGGAGCGATTTTAGCCGCCATTCAGTCTAAAGGGGTATCAGCAGAGGAACTGGCTGGGATGGCCCAGGTTTTGCATGCCCAGTCCTACCCACTCCCCGGGCGGGCACAAGGCACCGCCCCTACTGCCTACTCCCCACTCCCTACTCCCCTAATTGATACCTGTGGCACAGGTGGAGATGGAGCTTCAACGTTCAATATCTCCACTGCCGTTGCCTTTGTCGCGGCAGCAGCTGGTGTGCCGGTTGCAAAACACGGTAATCGCTCTGCCTCTAGTCGTGTTGGTTCCGCTGATGTGTTGGAAGCGCTGGGGGTTAACCTGAACGCCCCAGTTGAAAAGGTTCAAGCAGCACTTTACGAGGTCGGCATTACCTTTCTATTTGCACGCGGTTGGCACCCAGCGCTTAATGTTGTAGCACCGCTGCGTCGCACTCTGAAGGTGCGAACGGTATTTAACCTTTTAGGACCACTGGTTAATCCCTTGCGCCCCACGGGTCAGGTAGTTGGGGTATCTGATTCAGCCATAGTGCAGACAATTGCTCAAGCTTTGCAGCAACTGGGTACTCAACGAGCAATTGTCCTGCATGGGCGGGAGAAACTGGACGAGGCTGGATTGGCAGATTTGACTGACCTAGCGGTGCTGTCGGAGGAAAGAGTGTACTCTTCTACTTTGAATCCCCAGGAGTTCGGTTTGGCACCGGCTCCGACAGCAGCTTTGCTGGGTGGGGAGGTTCACGAAAATGGTTTGATTCTCAAGGCGGTACTTCAAGGCAAGGGAACTCAGGCGCAACAGGATGTGGTGGCTCTGAATGCTGCTTTGGCGCTTGAGGTTGCAGGTGTGATACCACTGGAAGACCACGGCATGGGCATTTCTGTTGCTAAGGAAATCCTGCGTAGTGGTGCGCCCTGGTCGAAGCTAGAGCAGTTGGTCGAGTTTCTGCAGAATTAGCCTGATAAGCAAGAGAAGCAATTGAATCATGGCATAATAAATTATTGTGCCAGTTAGCCTTGCTATTAAGTGCCTATGCCTCCAACTGATGCTAAACCAGCTCTGCTCGTCCTTGCAGATGGAACCGCTTATCGCGGCTGGTCTTTTGGTGCAAATGGAACCACGATTGGGGAAGTGGTCTTTAACACCGGCATGACGGGCTATCAAGAGGTGTTGACAGACCCCAGTTATTGCGGCCAAATAGTCGTCTTCACCTATCCCGAACTGGGCAATACTGGTGTCAATCCAGAGGATGAAGAATCGAGTCGCCCCCAAGTGCGGGGTGCGATCGCCCGCAACATCTGCTATCGTCCCAGTAATTGGCGCTCAACAAGTTCTCTGCCAGAGTACCTCCTCCAGCACCAAATCCCTGGAATTTACGGCATTGATACCCGCGCCCTCACCCGCAAAATTCGCGTCGTTGGTGCCATGAACGGTGGCATTTCCACCGAAATTCTCGACGAGGCTGAGTTGCTGACGCAGGTTTTAGCGGCTCCCAATATGGCTGGATTGAATCTTGTTGGTGAAGTCACAACCTCAACCGTCTACGAGTGGAGTGACCGTACTACATCAGTCTGGGAGTTCAACCCAAGTGCGACACCCGCAACACAAGGAGAACTCTTTACCGTTGTCGCCATCGACTTTGGCATCAAACGGAATATTTTACGCCGCTTGGCAAGTTACGGCTGCCGCGTTGTCGTTGTCCCAGCTAATACCCCACCTGAAGAAATTCTCAAATACAATCCCGATGGGATCTTCCTCTCCAATGGTCCTGGTGATCCAGCTGCTGTAACCGAAGGCATCGAGACAACGAAGGCGCTGCTGAGTAGCCAAAAACCAATGTTTGGCATCTGTATGGGGCATCAAATCTTGGGTTTATCTCTAGGCGCGGAAACCTTCAAACTGAAATTTGGTCATCGCGGCTTGAATCAGCCAGCTGGTATAGAGCAACGGGTCGAAATTACCAGCCAAAACCACAGTTTTGCGATTGACCCCAATTCCTTAACCGCAGCAGAGGTAGAAATTACTCACCTCAACTTGAATGACCAGACTGTGGCTGGGTTACGTCACAAATCGCTACCCTTATTCTCAGTGCAGCATCACCCAGAAGCCAGCCCCGGTCCCCACGATGCTGATTACCTGTTTGAGCAGTTTGTCCAGGAGATGCGAGAGTATCGTGCTTGAAGCATTTTATCCCAAATGGCTGTAGACAAAAGGTAAAAAAAGCATCTATACTTGAGCCTCGACTTCAAAGATGATGCAGCGAGGAGGGTGTTATTGCTGAGCCACTGAACCTAACCGTTAGCCTGAGAGGCACTCGTGAAGTCCGGGATAACTACCAGATATTCCGTCTCACAGGTTTGTTAGATGCCTTTTCCGAGCCGGCATTTCGTAAGGTCATCGGCAAGTGTATCGAAGAGGGACCAAATCAAGTTATCCTGGATCTCTCGCAAATCGACTTTATAGATAGCTCTGGCTTGGGCGCTCTGGTGCAGCTAGCCAAGCAGGCTCAAAGCGCCGGGGGAACCTCGCAAATTGTCACCAATGCCCGCGTGACTCAGACTGTCAAGCTGGTTCGTTTAGAGAAGTTTCTGTCCCTGCAACCAACGGTTGAAGCAGCTATAGAGAACATCAAGTAGGCTTGACTGCTCCGGACAGCAAAATCCGAGCTATCCGGTTTTTCAATCTGGATAGCTTAGTTTTTTGTTGTTCTTAAGTAAAAGTCGCAAGGGTAACAACTAATGTGGGGTTCGATAGAATAGATCACAAATGCCGCGTTCGCGTGGACGAACTGTACCAAAGTAGGTGTCAAAGGCGTAGGTAAGTTAGCTGAAATACAGAGGTTGAGGACTAGCTAACTGGTGAAATTAAAGGAGGATGAGCTATCAAATTGCCCAGATGCCAACCTTGAGGTGGAGTCACCGCAATGGTTCCAGTCACTGCCTTTTACTGTGCCGCTAACAGTTGCCCAAGTACAACAGTTATCTCCCACAGCTTTGGCGTATTTGGGGGACGCTGTGTATGAACTCTACATCAGAACCTATTACCTGCACCCACCGAAGCGATCGCAAACGTATCATCGTCTAGTAGTGGCTCAGGTACGAGCAGAAAGTCAGGCACTTCACTTGCGATCGCTTACTCCTCACTTAAACAACACAGAGTTAGAAATTGTCCGGCGAGGTCGCAATGCCACCACGGGGCGTCCCAAGCGGGTCGAGCCAGAAATTTATCAACAGGCAACCAGCTTAGAAACCTTAATAGGCTACCTCTACCTCACTAATCAAGGGCGCTTGAATCAGTTGTTGCAAGAGCTGAAGCTGGAGCCAAATCTAGAGCAATAGTTAAAATCAATAAACCGAAAAATTAAATGGCTGATAAACCTAGAAAAATTAAAGCGAATGGTGAACCGCATCGGGGTAAACCGATCAAATTCAAGGGTAAGCATGGCGGATCTAAACCAGTTGTCAAAACCCCACAGAGCGATAGCGGCAGGGTACCCTTACCAAAATTGTCTCAACGCCATACCCAGAAGACTGATGCCCACGCCGACGAACGAGGCGTACGCTCACCCCGTTCTCCAGAGGCATTGCCCTCCCATCCAGAAACAGAAGACAGTGATCTGATATACGGTCGCTATCCAGTCTTGGCGGCTCTAGAGAATCAGCAACAACTCAACCGCATCTGGATTACTTCACGCTTGCGCTATGATCCCCGTTTTCACTCCCTAATCCAGCAAGCAAAAGAAAACGGCAGCGTCATTGATGAGGTCGAACCCAAACGCTTAGACCAAATCACCCAGCAAGCTAATCACCAAGGTATAGCAGCTCAAGTTGCCCCTTACGCCTACAAAGACCTGGGCGAGTTGATAGTTGAGGCAAAATCTGTTTCTGAAGCACCGGTGATTGTTGTCGCTGACAGCATTACTGACCCTCACAACTTGGGTGCCATTATTCGTACGGCAGAGGCAATCGGCGCTCAGGGATTGGTCATTCCCCAACGACGGGCAGTGGGGATCACCTCAAGTGTGATGAAAGTGGCGGCGGGTGCTTTAGAAACATTTTCCGTTGCCAGAGTGGTCAATCTCAGTCGCGCACTAGAAGAATTGAAAGACACTGGTTATCGTCTAGTAGTGGCTCAGGTACGAGCAGAAAGTCAGGCACTTCACTTGCGATCGCTTACTCCTCACTTAAACAACACAGAGTTAGAAATTGTCCGGCGAGGTCGCAATGCCACCACGGGGCGTCCCAAGCGGGTCGAGCCAGAAATTTATCAACAGGCAACCAGCTTAGAAACCTTAATAGGCTACCTCTACCTCACTAATCAAGGGCGCTTGAATCAGTTGTTGCAAGAGCTGAAGCTGGAGCCAAATCTAGAGCAATAGTTAAAATCAATAAACCGAAAAATTAAATGGCTGATAAACCTAGAAAAATTAAAGCGAATGGTGAACCGCATCGGGGTAAACCGATCAAATTCAAGGGTAAGCATGGCGGATCTAAACCAGTTGTCAAAACCCCACAGAGCGATAGCGGCAGGGTACCCTTACCAAAATTGTCTCAACGCCATACCCAGAAGACTGATGCCCACGCCGACGAACGAGGCGTACGCTCACCCCGTTCTCCAGAGGCATTGCCCTCCCATCCAGAAACAGAAGACAGTGATCTGATATACGGTCGCTATCCAGTCTTGGCGGCTCTAGAGAATCAGCAACAACTCAACCGCATCTGGATTACTTCACGCTTGCGCTATGATCCCCGTTTTCACTCCCTAATCCAGCAAGCAAAAGAAAACGGCAGCGTCATTGATGAGGTCGAACCCAAACGCTTAGACCAAATCACCCAGCAAGCTAATCACCAAGGTATAGCAGCTCAAGTTGCCCCTTACGCCTACAAAGACCTGGGCGAGTTGATAGTTGAGGCAAAATCTGTTTCTGAAGCACCGGTGATTGTTGTCGCTGACAGCATTACTGACCCTCACAACTTGGGTGCCATTATTCGTACGGCAGAGGCAATCGGCGCTCAGGGATTGGTCATTCCCCAACGACGGGCAGTGGGGATCACCTCAAGTGTGATGAAAGTGGCGGCGGGTGCTTTAGAAACCTTTTCCGTTGCCAGAGTGGTCAATCTCAGTCGCGCACTAGAAGAATTGAAAGACACTGGTTTTTGGATTTACGGTACCGCTTCAACTGGCAGTCAACCGCTGCACACGGTTCAATTCACTGGTCCCATCGTTCTTGTAGTTGGCGCTGAAGGAGAAGGTCTGAGTCTTTTGACACAACGCTGTTGTGATGTTTTGGTATCGATTCCCCTAGTAGGCAACACACCCAGTTTAAATGCCTCAGTAGCAGCCGGAATGGCGCTGTATGAAATTTATCGGCAGCGTCGGGTGAATACACTGCACCTGGATAAGTTAAAAAAAGATACTTGGAAAAAAGAAATTTAACATAGTATAACAAAGTGTAAACAATAGAAGCAGCGCTCATACGGCGCAGCACCTTGTACCTTTATTAAGAAGGCGGTAAAAAACATGAAAAACTTCTGGAGCGACCTTAGAGAGATATTCATTAGCTTTTTCCAGGTCTTCGGCGGGGCTTGGTGGGTTGAAATTGTGACACACAAGCCCCGCTGCACTTACTACTTCGGTCCGTTTCTGAGCACAAAGGAAGCTAATGCGGCTAAGGCTGGGTATATGGAAGACCTGGAACAGGAAGGAACACAAGGGATTGACGTTGTTGTGAAGCGCTGCAAACCGTCAAACCTGACAATCTACGATGATGCGGGGGAGAGGATTAACCGTAATACAGCGCCAGTTTTTAGTGGTCAAACATAGTAGGGGCAACAACCTGTGGATGAAGCGCGATCCAATGGTCAATGTCGCTTAGTACCTGCTCGGGAATTTCCCAGGGGAACAGATGGGCAGTATTGGGGTAGCACAGCCATTGACAATCCTGGAGGTGACGCGCGGTTTCCAAGCTTGACTCTGGGGTGATGTGTCGATCAGCTGCTCCAGCTAGCACAAGAGCGGGACATTGGATCTGCTGTAGGTCTTCTAGTCGGTTGTACCCAGCTTTCAAGGCAGTGCTAAGCGCGAGCTGGGCGGCAGAAGAGGTTTGCAGATAAGCTGACATCGCGTCAGCCGCAAGATAGCGGTAGGCGGTGGGTGTGTGTTGCTGGATCAGGTAGCGGTAGAGCGATCGCTTCCCAAACGTGTCAATATTCCACTGCCAGCTGGGTTGGAGCCGATTCAAAACCGAAGCCAGCCCGGTATATAAATTGTCCTGCCAGCTAATTGGCGGATGGCTACCCCGAGGTCGAGCAGCTGTGGCGATCAAAATCAGCCCAGTGACTCGCTTTGGTAGTTTGAGCGCCAACTCTAGAGCCAGAATCCCTCCCAGTGACCATCCCAGTACGAGGCAGTGGTCAACCTGGAAGCGGTCTAGGAGGGCTTCTAAGTCAATCAGGTGGTCTGTCATCTTAAACTTCACATTTGTTCGACTGTTACCGTATCCCCGCAAATCGGGAGCGATAGTGTGGAACCGCTGTGATAAATGTTGGGTGAAGACAGAAAGACTACGACCTGAACCGGGATGACCGTGTAAGCAGAGAATAGGGAAACCTTGTCCCTGTATGTCAACGCTAAGCTGTGCTGCTGTGACAGAAAACTTAGTATTCATTGTTGACTAAGCTTGGTAAATACTCAACTATAAATCTAAAAAATATCTTCATACTTATTCACTGAACCTAAAAGCTATTTTCATACTTATTCAGCGAAAATACGGTGCATAGGCTGGTAGGCATTTCAGCTATTCATCAAATAAGATTAACCAAAATCACCAAAGCAATGATAACAGTGAGGACGCTGTCACTTCTTAGTCTGGGTGCTATAGCTTTTGGCGGAGGCTTATCCGTCGTCGTAACAAGTCTTCCAGCCGATGCTAGTCCCCCCCCAGCAGTTTTCAAAGATAGTTATGGGAATATCTATATTCACTCTGGAGTGACTGCTGGCAGTCGGTTGAAAGTTCAGCTAATAGGACAGCCATACAAAAGGATGATGCGGGCAGGTCGCTGTGGTCAAATTACCTTAAGCCCTAGTTCTACAACACCGAGTTTAGGCAATAGTGTCAGCATCAATGGTAAACATATCAACTTAACTACGATTGCCACCGATTCCACTATACCAAAATGTACTGGTAACGCGTTTACTCCCGCTACTAGCAGCAACTTTAAGACATCAAAAGGCAAAATTACCTTAGTTGGATACACAGCAGGGCAGTCCTACGAGATTTTCTTCAACGAGTTGCCCAATACCTTTAATGCCACTGTCAATGGTTGCGCCTTTGCTAAGATTCGGCCTTCAAATACCCGGCATCTAACATCCCAAATCACAATCAACGGTGCTTCTTACAATGTTTCTGACCTAACCATTGCTGAACCGCCCATGTGCCATAAAGATAGCGGCACCAATACCTCAACTCTGTATGTCCCCTCTAGTTGGTAGGGGATATAGCAATCTGTTGCTCGGATGAAATCTTGTCTTGGAGTAAGTAGTCAGTAGCCAGTAGCCAGTAGCAGGCGCCTACTGACTACTGACTACTGACTACTTACTACTTATAATTAAAGTTTGGATCATGAGTCAAAAAGGGGTCGCAGCATGGCATCCGTCCGCGAATTGCACCACCAGTTGGTTAGCAAAGAACGCTCTGCCGTTGAAATTACTCAAGAAGCCTTAAACCGCATTCAGGCGCTGGAGCCAAAGTTGCATAGCTTCTTGTGTGTGACGGCGGAGCAAGCGTTATCACAGGCACGGGCAGTGGATGCAAAAATCGCAGCTGGGGAAGAAATTGGGCTGCTGGCTGGGATTCCGATTGGTATCAAAGACAATATGTGTACACAGGGAATTCCCACGACTTGCGCTTCCAAGATGTTGGAAAATTTTGTACCGCCCTACTCGTCAACGGTAACGCAAAAACTGGCTAATGCTGGGGCGGTGATGGTAGGTAAAACAAATCTGGATGAGTTTGCGATGGGAAGTTCTACCGAGAACTCAGCTTATCAAGTCACGGCTAATCCTTGGGATTTGTCGCGGGTGCCGGGGGGTTCTTCCGGCGGCTCGGCGGCAGCTGTGGCGTCAGGAGAGTGCACGATCGCGCTCGGTTCCGACACCGGCGGCTCTATCCGTCAACCGGCATCTTTCTGTGGCGTTGTCGGGATGAAGCCGACTTATGGGCTGGTTTCCCGTTATGGTCTGGTTGCTTTTGCTTCTTCTTTGGATCAAATTGGGCCATTTGGACGAACAGTAGAAGATGCGGCGATATTGTTGGGTGCGATCGCAGGTTACGACCCTAAAGACTCCACTAGTCTCAATGTCAAAATTCCAGACTACACCCAAGCTTTGAGACCCGATCTTAAGCCCAGAAGCAAACTGAAAATCGGTGTGATTAAAGAAACCTTTGGTCAGGGCTTAGACTCCGTGGTTGAACAAGCTGTTACCAAAGCGATCGCACAGTTGCAAGAATTGGGAGCTGAGATCCATGTGATTTCCTGCCCCCGCTTCCGCTCCGGGTTGCCCTCGTACTACATCATCGCTCCCTCAGAAGCGTCTGCCAATCTCGCACGATACGACGGCGTTAAGTATGGCTTACGCGCCCCAGACGCTGAAAATCTGCTATCCATGTATACTCATACCCGTGCCACTGGCTTTGGTGCAGAAGTCAAACGCCGGATCATGGTAGGCACCTATACCCTGTCAGCCGGGTATTATGATGCTTACTATATCAAAGCGCAAAAAGTCCGCACTTTGATCAAGCAAGACTTTGAGCGTGCCTTTGAGCAGGTGCATGTGTTAGTGTGTCCCACTGCTCCAACCACGGCTTTCAAGGCTGGGGAAAAAACAGGTGATCCCTTGAGTATGTATCTAACTGACCTGATGACCATCCCAGTAAATCTTGCTGGTTTACCGGGTTTGAGTTTACCCTGTGGCTTTGATGACTTGGGACTACCAATTGGGATGCAGTTAATTGGCTCCGTTCTGCGAGAAGACCTGTTGTTTCAGGTTGCTCATGCTTATGAACAATCGACTCAGTGGCATCTGCGATCGCCTCAATTGAAGTGATATCACGATTAATTTCACTACCAATGGTGTTAAGGTTAACACTGGGACTTGGGGTGCTAGTAGCGATCTCCTACTTGTCTGCCTGTCTATATCTTTTTCTCCAGCAGAGCCGTTTCATCTTCTTTCCATCGCCTGTAATCCAAACCACACCGGAGTTTTTTAATCTGAGCTACCAAGAGGTCTGGTTGCCGGTTCGCGCTGGCAATACGACGGTGGAACGAATGCATGGCTGGTGGATGAGCGCTGCTCAATCAGATGCCAAGGTGCTGCTGTATTTTCACGGCAACGGTACTAATATTGGAGCCAATGTTGATCGTGCTCATCGGTTTCATCAGCTAGGTTTTTCGGTGCTGCTGATGGACTATCGCGGTTATGGTCGTAGTGAAGGTGGCTTTCCGACTGAAGCACGGGTTTATCAGGATGCAGCAGGTATCTGGGATTACCTGGTAAAGGAGCGACAGATTAAGCCCAGTCAGATTTTTCTGTATGGACATTCTCTGGGGGGTGCGATCGCTATCAATTTAGCAGTGCAACATCCAGAAGCAGCTGGATTAATCGTGGAAAGCTCGTTTACCTCGATACGGGAGATAGTGACTCATCAAGGTCGGTTTTGGATGTTTCCGGTCGATTTGATTCTGCATCAGCGGTTTGACTCTATTGGTAAAGTGCGATCGCTGCAAGTACCAGTCTTGTTCATCCACGGCACCGCTGATCGTATGGTTCCAGCTGCCATGAGCCAGCAACTGTTTGCCGCCGCGCCCGAACCGAAACAGCTGCTGCTCTTTCCAGGAGCTGGACATAACGACGTGGCAGAAGTCGCAGGTTCCCAATATCTCCAGGCGGTTCAAAACTTTGTCCAGCAAGTGCGAGTGCAACAGCTAGCAGGGCGGGGAAACGCCGATTGCTCTTGCGATTAAAGTCACCCTTGGCAAGCAGCACTTGAGGCAATCATCGAGCAAAATCCTGACCATGCCCAGACTCTACCACTGTTGCGCGATCACGCAGACCATGGCCTAAATCACAAAATGCGCGAGTTTGCAAGGAAGAAATTAGAACAATTACTTGGTTCCTTAAGGACGCACTCTCTTGGCAAACTATAACCTACCTACGGGTGGTGGAAATCCCACATGTTTCTCAAGGGCAGTTAGTCTTTGCAGCATAAGGCAAGCCGCAGTGCAGGCTGTAATGTGTAATGCCGATTGTTCCCAGCAGCATTGCGCCCTTGACTATACCAAGTCTTAACGGGGCAAGTGGTTATATTAATGCTGTAGTCCTAAATATGTAGTAGCTCTAAACCCGTAAAGAGGCATTGTATTGATGAACAAAATACCAGATGGCATCAATGGAATTTTCTAGCTTCTCAAAAAAGAGAGTAAACCTAACTACATAATAAATTATTTGACGCCTTGTATTATAAAAACGTTTAATATGATTAGTCTTGCCACTCTCTTTACCTAGATGATTCATACCGTTGAATTAGAAAAATCTTCATTATCTGACTACAAATCTTTATAAAGAATAGTAAATTGGCGTTGGATAATAGAGACTATCCCATAGATATCCAGTTTTGTTTAAGGAAAAATATAAGAGGCCACAATCTCATAGTAGCAGCATTGGTAGCTGTCAAAGTGCTTTCATGTTTTTATTAGCTAAAAATCACCGAATTCATTTCATTCGATTGTTGTCTTTCCCTTTAAACTAGCGGGTAATTACAAGTGCTGGATCAACGTTGCTATTTTATATTTATCTATTTTATTTTCCGTCTATAATAACTATTTTTTGGGCAATATTAGCTAATATGAAAAGGTGGAAATAATCATGTCCTGTGTGAGGAATTGATTTTGACTAGGTATGTTGTATTAATGTATTGCCAAAAAGAGGCAGAATATGGACAAGAAAAGAGGTGATTTAATGAGCGGAGGCGAAGTTGCAAAGTATCTGGAGATGTCTCGACCTTCACTCTACAAACTTGCTAAAGAAGGTGGTATTCCCTGTCAGAAAGTAGGGCGGTGCTGGGAGTTCCACAAAGAGGAAATTGACCTCTGGCGGGATAAACAGAATTTGAGGCGAACCCGTCAATACCACCAGGAAGCTACCAAACAGCAAGTAGTTAAAGCGATAAAACTCCGTAAGCATAAGCATATGAAAGAGGTGGAGCTCGATGATGAGACAACAACTCTCCTGCTGCCGCGTTCTGCTGCAGTAGCTATCGGTGATCGTGTAGAACTCACTGAGGATAGTGCCTGGGTTCTTTGTAAGAATGGTCAAGCCCAAATTTTCCCTTCCTACGCGGCGCGTGAGCAACTACGGGTGGGTGGCCTAGACCTGGAGTTTCTAATTAAGGAAATCACCGAACCGGAAGAGTTAGCCGCTTATCAAGCACTGACTCAATTTCACTACCGGAGTCGTACGCTCTACGGTCGGACAGCACCACTGATTATACGCAACTTTCACCCTATTTACCCCAAGGTTATTGGTTACATTGAACTCACCAGTTCGTTTTACATGAATAAGGCGCGCAGTGCTATCTTAAACGCTCCGTTTCAAGCTAACAATATCTCATGGGAAGTATGGGATAAGGAAACTGGGCGTTGCTACATCCATATAATCGCCCGGATTGCGCGTTGCGTACTCTATCCTGAGTTTCGCGGTTTAGGCTTGGGACAACTACTGCTCAAACATGCTGCGGAATTTGCTCGCGAGCGGTGGCAGGTGGCGGGATTGAAGCCTTACTTTCTGGAAATTTCGGCAGATATGCTGAAATTCGTTCCGTTTGCCCAAAAAGCTGGCATGGTTTTTATTGGGGAAACAGAGGGAAATTTGAAACGTGTGGCAAAAGACATGGATTATTTGCTTCAAAATAGGGAGCGAGTGCAAAAAGGCGAAATTGTGAAAAAAAAAGATACTTTGGGAATTGTGGATAAGCAAGTATCTCGAATGAAAGGGGCTGTCCGTTTAATGGAGCAGGAAAATTGGAGCGTAGAAGAGCTAGTAGCTCGACTAGAAAAGCTTTCCAGTACATCTGTATTAAAGGAGTTCAATCTTTTCCACGATATTGTTAGCCTCCCGAAACCAACATACTTGCAGGGATTAATTCCAGAGGCAGAAACTTTTTTACGAGCTAGGGTTGCTGAAATTGCACCTAAGAACGATTACACTTCTCCTCCTTTGGGACTAGAGCCTCTCAAAGAGCCAATCTTTCTCAAAGAAATATCACTAACTTACCAATCCCATGTACGCCGCACTCAAAAAACTCACGCAATTCAGCAAGCATTCAGTATTTCACCTGACGATATATGTCACAAAGTTGTGCATAATCTGTCCTTAGCACTGAAGCCTGGTGAAGTTGTGCTTGTCACAGGCCCATCTGGCTGTGGCAAGACAACACTCCTGCATCTTCTCTCTCAGAAAGGACACGTTGGATTAGTGGGAGATGTTCTTTGGTCAGATAACTACCATCCAGGGACTTTTGCACCTATCTCTTCTCAGAAAGCGTTGATTGAGGTACTGAGCAAGCGGGATATCCAAGCTGCACTGCACTTGATGGGGCTTGTCGGTCTATCAGATGCATTTATCTATTTAAAACGCTTCAATGAATTAAGTAATGGTCAGCAGTATCGCGCTATGTTGGCTCAACTGATTGCCAGCAGTTGTAACGTCTGGCTTGCTGACGAATTCTGTGCCAATCTCGACACGGTCACAGCCAATGTTGTCGCTGATCGTTTGCAGAGGATTGCACGGCAATTACGGGCTGTGTTAATAGTAGCCTCATCGCAACCAGAGATATTTGCAGCGGCGCTTCGCCCGGATCAAGTTGTTCAACTTACTACTTCTTGGGAGCATCGAGTGATGTCTGGAGCTGAATTTCTTAACTCTTTTTCGAGCCGTCGCACCACTTTTGCCGCATCGAGTTTGAGTATATCTGCTGAATACTTGCCACTAATCCGCTCAGGACGTAAATCCACCACCATTCGCAGAGGTCGCCTATCAATCAGCAAAGGAATGTTTCTGCTAACCGCTAGAACAACAGACTTTGTCTCTGTCAATGTTACAGACATCAAGCACACTCGCTTTAAATGTCTTACAGAGGAGGATGCAAGGAAGGACGGTTTCAAGAGTTTAACCGAGTTGGAAAGAGTACTGCTGAAATATTATCCAGATTTGAGCGACAATAGCTGGTTAACGATTGTATTTTTTGATACAAGCTCCGGCCCCAGAAGCTTCTGATAAGCGTGGCGATTTCTAATGGCTAACTGATTGACTGACAAGACTCCTTACATCCTTGTTGTGTCAGCCTTATATGGAAAATTAATAGGATTAATCATAAATCTCACCCTGTTAGAGTGTAAAGATTTTAGGGAATTATATAACTGAATACCTTAAAAATTTTTAATCAATTAGATGTTCTGGTCATGGATTGCAGATGCCTTTGCGGAGTTACCCGGATGTAATGACGCTCTCTTCCGAAAACTTTGGGCAAAGAAGCGGCTAAAGTTTGACGAACACGAAGTTGACACTGTAGACGAATACAGCGCGCGCTTGGTTTGTGCCACTCTAAGCCGATGTGATCGCCTGTTTTTCCTTCTTCCTGACTTTCAGTCTCGCAGACCAGCCCTTCTGTTTGCCACCGCTTTGATTCGTGACTGGTACGATTCGCAGTGTCAGCCACCTTCTTGTAGCAGTGAAACTAATAATCAGCGAGTGCTTTACTTTGGCGACTCGGTGGGCATCCGTACACAACTTCAGCAAGTCACAGTAGGGGAAATCGGTCTAAACTTAGCTGATGTGTTTCGGCAACAGCACATTGGCAGACAAACTCGTAGCCGCAAGTCGCAGGCGAAGACAGAGTGTTTGAACTCCACTTTGCCGGAAGTGCTAACTATATACGCACCAGTAGATCCATTAGCGGTAATCGAGCAGTACAAACCCCAATGGATCGCAGTTGATTGCGGTGATGCAGAGAATCTGAGTTGGCTACGACCTCTATTACAAGGCTCTGCCCAACAAAATATCCCTGTTATTGCTTGGGGTCAAAATCCACTGTCAGATTGTGTGGCTGACTTTTCCGAACAAGGCAAAGTTTTCATTTGGCCGATACAGGCATCCTCAAATCAGCCCAATGGCCGTCAACTTCCAGAAAATCTTCCGTCTGCCTCACAAACTGGTAGTACCATCGGTAGCCCACTTGTTTGTCACATACCTAACCGATCTCGGATACTAGAGTCAGTCTTACAGACTGATGTAACTACTCGAATCCAACCTCTGGTTTTAGAAGGCACAGCTGTTGATACATTGGAGTCTTGTTTTCGAGAGGCTAACTTTCTGCTAGCTCGTAGCACTCAACGTTATTCCGGCCGTTTAGCTAGGGACACCTTGAGACTACATTGGAAGTACCTGCGATCACTAGAGTCATTGTCTATCCCATTCGACTTTCATGAAGCAGAAGTATCACATTTCTGGGGCATCAAGTCTTTCGGGCAGTTATCAAATGAGTGTGAACATTTTCGAAACGCCTGCTACCAGAACTATCCAAATCTGGTCGCAGATATTGAACGGGTCAGTGCCTTGCTAGAGGTGGCTCTTGAGCAAATCAAAACTTCTGGTTCACCTCTGTGGCATGCCTTATACAATCTTTCGATAGAAGCTCTTCCTCCTGGAGAAGCACGCCTCATTACTTTTACAAGTCGGGCTAGGAAGCAATTGTTTCTGTTGGCGCTATTGGCACGTTACAACCGGACAGAAGAAGACCTTCGCGCTGTCAGAACATGGGTTTTTAGTCTAGATGAACTTTGCCAATTGGTGCGTCAGGACAAAATATCCCAAGAGATTGACGAGACTCCAAATTTACTAACTGTTGATAAGACACTGCGTTGGCATCCGCTTGTGGTGGGTTTACCCAGTCCTCTCCTGACACCCAAGCTTCTGCCTATCCTGCTACAAGAAACAGCTGACATTTTGCTCTATCGGAATCATTGCTCTGCCTTAGTTCGCCAAGCAGACAAGTGGGCACAGCGACTTGGTTCTGACATTTCCGGTGTAGCAGCAGTATTGAGTAGCTTGAGTGGTCTTGCAGCACCACAAGAGCTTCCCCACATACCATCAAGGCTAGACTTAGGTGAACTATCAGGGCTAGATGCTGGAAGTGGCACAAAAACAAGATACGTGGGAGTTAAGCCGCTCTGGCAACCAGAAGATCCAGTAAGCGAAGTTGCTCGTTTGTTGCAATCGGATGAAGAGTTAGAAGATGAACTAGCAACTGCCGACCAATTTCAGGAAGGAGCTGAAACAGCCATAGTGGCAGAGCGGGAATCATGGTGTGAAAGTGCTGTTGAAGTTCACTTTGATCAAGGTTGGCACGCTTGTTTCGCATTGGATGAGACTATCAACGTCATTGTGACTGGTGAAAGGGGTCAGCAGACTGATAAACGCTATGTGCGATCGCTAAAATCGGGTGATCGTGTTGTAGCCATTCCCGGACAGCGGCGGCAAAGTCTCTACCACCTCATCATCTCGCGCATTCACGGACATCCCGCTATTGAATTACATTTGGCACTCATCCGCCGTTGGCAAGAAGACTTTGTAGCAGCCTATCAGCAGCGGCGGCAGCACAGTGTACGGAATTTAGAAGAGTTGCTCATCCAGATGCAAGAACGTGGAAGCACCCTCACTTCCTCCTTTACGCTTCGGCAGTGGCTATGGGGTAATACGTTATGCCCAGATGATCCTGAAGACCTACTTCGCTTAGCAGAAGTGCTGGACATGGGTTTTGTGCGCTCCTATTATCGTAGAATTTATCAAGCTGCCAAGAGGTTGCGTGGTCTACATCGGGGATTATCTCGTCGTCTAAACAGCTGGCTGGAACAGCAGGCTACAGGATCGGCAAGCAGAAGTGACGAGGACTTGATTGATCCTGAATTAGGTCTAACTTTTAGCGACTTTCGCAGCTCACTACTGATCTTGCGCGTTACAACAGTGCAGCCTGTTACAGGTTTATTTTTACGTAGTAGTTTGGGGAGATTTGAAAGGGATATTTAAAGATGACCAGCACAACATGGACTTCCTCGCAGGAAGAGACGGCACTTGCTAAGTATTTGAGCAATCGAGTCTGCGATCGCGCTTCGGGCCGTAGCGAGGACGAGTGCCTTCGTAACTCTCCCCGCGATGTGTACTTCATAGGCAATCTGCGACCTCGACCAGAGGATGATGAAGATGATCCAAGCCACCTAAGTGAACTAATTAGCAAACTAGCACCTGTGGCATTTGGTGCTGAGTTCCGCTTCCAGCCTGACAATGATGAAGTAGAAATTACTGTTAAAGTTCGGTGGGCTTGCTACTACCGCGTTTTTCCAACATTGTCCCAACAGCGGGGGCATCAGCAGCAGCAAGCTGCGGAAGCTGACAACGATACTGAGAGTTCCGAAGCTATACCCAGTGCCTCAGATAATCAGCCCGCAGCTACTCAGCAACAAGCTCGCCCCAGTGCCTCAAATAATCAGCCCGCAACAGCTCAGGAAGAACCAAGTGAAGCAGATAGCACGATTGAGGCTGAACGAGAACGAGAAGAACACTTAGCCGAGTTAGCATCTCCGGAAGTTGCTGAATCTAGAACTGATCGTCGCCGTGGGCGAACTGCAAGGGATTCATTATTTATCCGATTCCGCAAGATTTACGGCGTTGCTGGGGGTCGGGTGATTTTGCGTCGCACTGCTGCTGGCGAGTGGACAACCGATGTCAGTAACGTGCAAACTGCATTGGCTCAGGAGACAGCGCGAGCGCAGCAAGTGGCCCTAAATGACCCAGAGCGTGTACGCACTGCTGGCGCTCCCAATGCCAAGATCAATGTTCCTGAAAATGCCTTAGCCTCCGAGTCTGACTACAACGCCTTTCTCCAGTCGCTTCAAACTGACGTAGTACCTGAGTGGCGTTGGGAAGTCGGCTCACAATTGCGTCCAAACGATGATGCTAATCCAAGCGACCAAGTAGTCTCGATAGAGTTTGTAAACGCTTCACCCAGACAAGCTCCACCACCCCCTGCACCAGACAGCCCAAACATTGAGGCATTTTTATTTGATACAGAAGCCACATTCATCTTCACAGGCGCAAGCGTGCAACCCTTCGAGCTAGAATTAGCTCCGCGTGGGTTCCGCTATGACCGAGAACTTTGGGGTCGTGGGTTCAATTGTGCAGTGGAGCGCTGGGAGAATTTGCCCGAAACATTTTCTACTACCCACACACCAATCTACCACCAAAGGCGGTACGTCACGCAAAGCGACCCACCCGCCCGTTTTGCCGACCTAGCGAATAATCCCATATCTACGCTCAGAGCCATTGTCAATTCAATGGAGGCATATAGGCAAGTCTGGGAACAGGAACGGCAAAGATATATTGCTACCAATCCCGGATGGGAAGCTGAATTTGGGAATGAGTTTGATAATGACTTCCAACAGTTCCAGGATGAAATTCGCCGATTTCGCCGAGGCTGTGAACTCATCCGCACCAACCCAGATGTACGACTCGCCTTTCAATTGACCAACGAAACCTTCCGGCGCTTAGGCAATCACCCTCAACCTGGAAAACGTAAGGAGAGTTGGCGTCTATTTCAGATTGTGTTTCTGGTCAGCCAAATTCCCAGCATGGCTGCTTTAGTTACTCCCAATAGCCCAGATGCCAGTGAAAGGGAAATGGTAGACATCATTTACTTCCCTACTGGCGGTGGCAAAACAGAAGCTTACCTCGGCACAATTGTTTTTCACTGCTTCTTTGACCGCTTGCGTGGAAAAGCAGCTGGAGTAACCGCGTGGACACGCTTTCCGCTGCGTCTGTTGACACTACAGCAGACTCAGCGCATGGCTGATGTGATTGGCGTTGCTGACTTGGTGCGACAGGAGCAACAAGACCCGCGTCTGAGTGGACGAGGTGTGGATGGATTTGCAGTTGGCTACTTCGTTGGGGCTGAAGCTACTCCCAACGAAATCGTGAATCCGTCCTATCGTTATGCGAATGCCAAAGACTCAGTTAACTGGAGCCAAGCCAGTGACGCAAATGTTCGTCAGCGTTGGAAGCGAGTTATTTCTTGCCCATACTGCCGTACAGCAACAGTGCGTCTGGATTTCGAGCTGAATACTGTGCGTGTTATCCACCGCTGCACTCAGCCCAGCTGCGCCTTCCCCAACGGCGAGATTCCAGTCTACGTTATAGATAACGAGATTTACCGCTACCTGCCCTGCGTTATCGTCGGCACGATCGACAAACTAGCTAGTCTAGGCAATCAGCGCAAGTTATCACAGGTCTTTGGACAGGTAGACGGACGTTGTACTCAACACGGCTACTACAAGGGGAAGTGCTGCCAAAAAGAGTGCTCAGGCAGACGGCTGTTGCAGGCAGGGAGACCGCGTGGCTTATCTGGTCCCACACTATTTGTGCAGGACGAGTTGCACCTGCTTAAAGAGGGGTTAGGGACATTCGACGGGCATTATGAAACCTTTACCCAGCAGCTACAACAAGAATTTGACCAGACTACTCCACCATTGAAAGTTATCGCTTCCTCAGCCACGATTGAAGCATTTGAAAGACAAGTTCAACACCTCTACGGACGCAGGCGGGATCAGGCGCGTGTCTTTCCTGGTCCGGGTCCCACACTTGGAGAATCATTCTATGCTCGGACGCTGGATTACCCTTCTCGGCTGTTTGTGGGCATCATCCCGCACAACAAAACCATTTTCAACACAATTCTGGAACTGATTGAGTTCTATCACCGCGAGGTACAACACCTGCAAAGCCTTCAACCCGGTCAACCGAACCCCTATGCAGGCGTTCTTTCTCCCGGCACTCCAGAATGGCATCAACTGTTAGACCTCTATGTTACTTCCCTTACCTACTTCCTAGCTAACCGAGAACTCGACTCAATCCGTACAGACTTGGATGGGGATGTCAACCCAAACTTGCAACGGGACAGCTTACGACCGTTGGACATCCATCAATTAACTGGCGGCACCAGCACCCATGAAGTGACACGCATCCTAGAGAGGTTGGAACAGCAAGCTAATCCTAACTCTGTTGCCGATACTGTGTTAGCAACCAGCATGGTTAGCCATGGTGTGGATGTAGACCGTTTTAACGGCATGATTTTCTATGGGATGCCACGTCAAAATGCCGAATATATCCAAGCATCTAGCCGTGTTGGACGCTCTCATGTTGGCATAGTCTTTAACTGCCTGCACCCGGCACGGGAACGCGATCAAAGTCACTACACCTACTTTAAAAAGTACCATGAGTTTCTTGGTCAATTGGTAGAGCCTGTAGCCATCAACCGCTGGGCAAAATTCAGCATCAACCGCACACTGCCAGGGTTGTTTATGGGCATACTTCTGCAACTGATTGCTAACCGCTCTGGCATCAACAACCCCAATAGTTACTATATGTTGGATTTCGTTAAACAGAAAATTACTGATAGTAGTTTAGGAGCAAAGGACTTTATCCCAATATTAGAGCAAGCCTACCTAGTTGCCGGTGGAAGTGCAGTTAGCGGACAGGCTTTCCGTGACCAAATCCGGCTACAGGTGCAACAGTTTTTAGATCAGATTATCGGTGCAGGTCCAGGTGAAAAGTTTGTTTCTGGGGTTCTTATTCCCCAGCCGATGATCAGCTTACGGGATGTAGATGAACCAATTCCTATTGAATTAGACAGTACCGGCAGCCAGTGGGCTGCAAAGGTTAGCAGTCGCTAATTGGAGAAAATCATATGGGGCGCAAGATGAATCGGGGCAAGCAGCAAGTACTGTTCAACTACCTCCCCGGCAGAACTTTCGATTTTGAAGGTGGCACAATCTCCCGCGTGAGCCGTATTCGCGGACTTCAACGCAATGATTTGAATATCAGGATATTGCTTCTTAAGATAACTGAAGATGCACGAGCTTGGCCTCAAGACTTTCGCCCTGCTTTACGAGATGATGTGCTAGATGATCCAAGTCGCTTTGTATTACTGGAGCCTAAGAATGTAGAAGCCGAGTTGTTCCCCAAAGTTTTCTGGTGCGACAACCGCAGTTGTGGGCGAGTATTTGACCAAAGTGACAGAGACGATTTGCCAAGACAGAATTGCCGAGTTTGTGGGTCAGGAAATTTAGTGCAACTGCGTTTTGTCAAAATCCACCGTTGCGGTGCATTGGAGCCGTTGTCACCTCCGTTCTGCCAGCGATGCCACACCTCTAACCAAATGGCTCTGGATACTCGTGGCAGTGAACGCATTTCCAACTTTCGCTGGATTTGCCGTCAATGCAACACACCATTGACGCTCTTCTCCGGGGGCTGTAGAGCCTGCCAGTGGCCAGGTGACGATAGAATGCGGAATATGAGTATCGAAGTCCATCGGGCTGGACGCACTTTCTACGCTCACACCGCCACTCTGCTCAATATTCCAGACCGCGAGTTGAACCGTTTTTTACGTCTGCCGGAGTCTGAGTGGTCTGCTATTACAGCGGCGAAATTCCTCGGTATGCCGGAAGTCGCCACCCACTCTTTGAATGACTTCGGGCCATCAACTTCTAGTCAACAATCTGCTCTAGATAGTGGGCTGTCTGGGTCTGATTTAGATGATCTGTTTCGCCGACAAGCCAGTGGCGAGTTGACAGCAGAGCAGATGATCGCAGAAATGCAAGCCTTGCGACAAAGGCGACAAGTTGAGCAGCAGCAAAACTTACCAGCTAATATCGCTCAACAACTTGAGCAGCGAACCGGAGTCCCTTTAGCAACTTGGCAGCAAGCCGGACAGGAAATGCTGGAGGCTGTAATGCCGTTGGAGAGTGGACACCCCAGGAACTTGTTCGACCAGCCCCCAAATACCCCAGCAATACAGACTGCCCATCGCATGGGTCTGTCGCGGTTGAATTTAGTGACAGATTTTCCCATGATAGTGGCGACCTATGGTTACAGCCGTGCTGAGTTTGCACCCAGGAGGAATCCACAAGATCCTATTCAGTGCCGCCTGAATCCGTTTCCTGCACAGCGAGACTACGATGGCAAGTTGCCAATATATGTTGATGAGGTTCGAGCAGATGCGTTGCTCCTCAGCCTGAATCCAGATCGTGTCCACAGCTGGCTAGAACGTAATGGCTTTCAGCCACCGAACTTACCCAGGGGGACAGATACTAACCTTTCCCGTCGTGCCTATTTTGTCCAACTATTTGACGACGCACCGCTACGCGAAACCTTGCTGGTTAATCGGTCACAGGCACGGATGGTATTTGGCCTGCTGCACACTCTCAGCCACCTTTGTGTTCGGCAAGCAGCATTGCTATGCGGTCTAGACCGCACGAGCCTGTCAGAATACCTCCTACCTCGCGCACTGACATTCGCAATTTATTGTAACCACCGCTTCGGTGCTACGATTGGCGCTTTAACTGCCCTGTTCGAGCAATCGCTAGCCGAGTGGCTGAACGCTGTGCGAGATGCACGTCGCTGTGTCTATGACCCTGTGTGTCGTGAACGTGAGGCCAACTGCCATGCCTGCACACACCTAGCTGAAACGAGTTGCCGTTTCTTTAATCTCAACCTCGGTCGTTCTTTCCTTTTTGGTGGTTCTGACCCACAACTAGGAAATATTCAGGTAGGCTACTTTGACCCGACCCTGCCTTGAGCCACTTGATGTCAAGCGATACTGAGTCCTTAGTTCAACTGGTCATCACTGTACCTGAGCCTTACGGTGCCGCCTTGGCTCATCGGATGCGTTGCCGGATGACGCTTGGAGTATTGACTCAACTGCTAGCTCAGGCAAAAAAGTACGTTGTCATTGCAGCGCCTTTCATGCAATCGGGATATGGTCTGTCAAGTGGAACATTGGCGGATGCCCTACGAGCTGCCCTAAGACGCGGTGTCAACGTCGATGTGGTCAGTACTGGACAAAGCCTGCAAACACTGGACGTGGCTTGGCTGCGGCAAGAAGCTCAGGGAATATTGCGGTTATTTCAACCGAAAGCTAATGTGACAAACGAGCAGCGCCTTGGTTCGCATGCAAAATTCTGTGTAGCTGATGGACAGTCGGCCTATGTCGGCAGTGCAAATTTGACAGGTCCTGGATTATCGAAGCACCTGGAAATGGGATTGCTGATACAAGGCGATGTGGCAGGGCAGATTGAGGAGTTTTGGAGGTACTGCGTCGAGATTGAGATGTTCATACCTGTAGAATGAACAAATCATGTAGTCTGGCGATGCTGGTCATACACTTCTGATCTGGGAAAATTCGGGTGCTTTAAATTTAAGTCAAAAAGGCTTTTGATACCTTGTCATTTCCCCAAAGTTCATAAAACACCACTGGCAGACCAATCGACTAAGACCCACATTCTGCAGGTAGCATGAGGAAATCTGGTATTTTTCAAGGAAGTTTGGTTCCACTTGCCCCTAGCTGACGTATAGCGATTGAACGCTGTCTAGCTTTTGGGATGTATACAGCAGTAAAACTCCCACAGCTAATTGATATCGCCAATAGCTTTGCTCACATCAGCTGCCGTTTCATACTGCTGGGAAGGCAACTGCTTCAACGCCCGCAGGACTCCCTCGTCGGCACCCTTTTGCTCAGCATGCATAATCAAGGCTGTCTTGCTGACTGGATAGCCAATTTCATTCAAGTTTTTCTGTAGTTGCACTGGGTTCACGCTAGCCATAATTATTCTCCTTCGTATCTTTCGTATCTAAAGAATTGTGTCCGACTGAAAACAAGTGTGAAGTTTGTTAAAAACCATATCAATAATTATTACACATTTTCCTGTTTATACCATTTTAACTTTGGTATACTACAGATAAAATCACTAGTTTCATCTCTTTTGGTTTTATGGCTGGAATTGTCAAGATAGATATTACTGAGACCCCAAAGGAACTTAAAACCCTCTTGAGTC
>JAABUZ0100003088.1_pt1 | contig 25620 bp, 23 predicted proteins | sample 5562091 | NCBI WGS metagenome assembly JAABUZ01 (sample SAMN12813069, study PRJNA571459) | rock metagenome | isolation source: Antarctica rocks | place: Antarctica: Victoria Land, Linnaeus Terrace sud | collected 2015-12-21 | reverse complement strand
CTGCCAGACACGTCGCATCTCTTCCGTATTCATCTTTGGGTTTCCTCTCACAAACTCTTCTGTTCGGTTCTCCTTGTCTTTATGATACCACTTGAGCAGGGTCTGCAAAAAAATAAATCACACCCCGCAAGATTCTTTCTATCGCATTCGGGAATATAATAGTGTATAATAAGAAAAGCTGTCGGCTGAGTAAATCCTTTATTTCTTGATCGGTGATAATTTCACCGCGTGCAACTGTAGAACAGACAGCATTTTTACTGTATTTATTTATTTACTTATCCTTAAAGCTAGTTATCGCATAGTTGCGGTACTAGAGGAGGAACAATGCTGCTTCTCCAGGATATCACTGTGACGTACCAAAGTAGCGTTCCTGCTGTACAGGGCGTTTCACTAGAGGTACCAGACAAAGCAGTGGTAGCCCTACTTGGTGCCAATGGTGCTGGCAAAACTACTATTTTTCGCGCTATCTCCGGTCTTTTACGTATACACAATGCTCGCCTCAAGCATGGTTCTATTCTCTTCGATGGGGAGCCTATTGATCATCTCAATGCTACTCAGATTGTTCAACGCGGTATCGCACAGGTTATGGAAGGGCGACGACTCTTTGCGGACCTAAGTGTTGACGAAAATTTGCGTACTGGCGCAATCGCGGTACAGAATTCAGCCGCTGTGCGTCGTGCTTATGACCGTGTTATGGATCTATTTCCTGCATTGCGTGAGCGTCGCAAAAATGTTGCAGGCTATCTCTCCGGTGGAGAGCAGCAAATGGTTGCCATAGGTCGTGGTCTCATGGCAAACCCCAAATTGCTGCTTTTGGATGAACCATCGCTTGGCCTTGCCCCATTTATGGTTCAGCAAATTCGTAAGATCATTATGGAAATTAACGCGAGTGGTACGGCTGTCCTTCTTGTAGAACAGAATGCACAGATGGCTCTCTCAATTTCCCAGCACGGCTACGTGCTGGAAACTGGGAAAATTGTATTAGCACAGTCCGCCGCTGAACTGCTTCAAAATGAAGGCGTGCGCAAGTTTTATTTAGGACTTCATGAGGGAAGTGAAAAGAGCGATATGGGGGCGCTTCGTCAACATCGACGCGAAAGGCAGTGGGTATGAACCAGGTATCCATGAACCAATCCAAAACGCCCCTGTTAGCAGTCGAGGGTGTGTCAGTACGCTTTGCAGGTGTTTTGGCACTCACAGATGTTTCGTTTGAGGTGTTGCCCGGGGAATTATTTGCGGTTATTGGTCCAAATGGTGCCGGTAAAACTTCTTTGTTCAATGTCCTTTCGCGGGTTTATCAGCCCTCGGTTGGCAGTATAACCTTTGGAGGGCGGAATCTCTTACAGTTAAAAACGTATCAAACCGCTCACATAGGTATTGCTCGCACATTTCAAAACTTGGGTCAATTTCCCAATACGACTGTTCTCGACTATCTGCTTTTAGGGCGACATACACGTATGCGAAGTGGCATTTTGTTGGGTGGACTCTATATTGGCAGAACCTATAATGAGGAGAAGAAAAATCGTGCATATTGTATGCATCTGTTGCATCTCCTCGGTCTAGGACACTTATACAACGCACTCCTAGGGAGCCTGCCTTATGGTCTACAGAAACGTGCTGATCTTGCACGCGCTCTGGCTATGGAACCAAAGTTGCTGTTATTAGATGAGCCGGTTGCGGGCATGGGTCAGGACGAGACTGTAGACATCGCCTCTGCCATCTTGGACGTGAAAGAGCAACTTGGCGTTACTCAGATTCTGGTCGAGCATGATATGTCACTTGTCATGGGTATTGCTGACCGTGTACTTGTGTTGGACTTCGGACGTGTAATCGCACAAGGTACTCCAGCCGAAGTGCAAGCAAATCCTGACGTTATTAAAGCATATCTTGGAGAAGACTTTGGAGTGAATACTCCCAACAATGTGTTACTTCCAACCGACAATACCCGCTAAGGTTGTTGTCATTTATCTAGGAGGAAACATGTCCTATTTCACGCAACTGCTCTTTGCTGGCGTTGCTCTAGGCTGCATCTATGCGCTCATTGGTCTCGGCTTTTCCATTATCTTCAAAGCTACTGAAGTGATTAACTTTGCCCAGGGCGAATTACTACTGGTTGGAGCCTATATCATCTCTTCAGGCGTCTTCGAGTGGCATCTTGGTTTTTTTCTTGCTCTCATTCTTGGCGTTATCGTGACTGTTGCCATTGCACTACTTTTTGAACGTTTTATCCTTACCCGTATGATCGGACGTCCTTCATTTTCTATTTTGATGGTGACGATTGGTCTCGATATTTTGCTGCGTACCGGAGTTATTGTACGCTGGGGTTCAAACCCTGTCCCTCCCGGTATACCTTTCAGTAGTACAAGCGGTTTCACATTTGGTGGTGTTCATTTTGGTGCCAACGACGTTTGGACCATTATAGTTACGGTTCTATTATGTGCTCTGCTCTATTATTTCTTCCGTGCGACTAAATATGGTTTAGCGATGCGGGCAGCTGCACTTGACCAGGAGGCCGCACTGGCTATGGGCATCAACATTCGTACTGTCAATGCACTTGCATGGGCTATCTCTGCTTTTGTTGCCACTATCGGTGGCCTCTTTCTTGCTGCTAAATCTGTCGCTGTTGATCCTACGCTTGGAAACACGGCACTGTTGGCCTTTCCAGCCATCATTGTTGGTGGCCTCGACTCCATAAGTGGAGCGGTTGTCGGCGGAATTATTATTGGTCTGGCGCAAGTACTGACTGCTGGATATGAAAGTCGCTTCGCTAACATTGTGGGTGCGGGCGTCCATGAAATTACTCCCTATCTGATCATGATTCTTGTGTTGCTGCTACGTCCTCATGGCTTGTTTGGCACAAGAAAGGTGGAGCGAATATGAGTGTCTCTCTTCCTCGGAAGAAAATATTGACTGGAGCAGAACCCCCGCGCCTTCTCGGAAGCCTCTCACGCTGGCTTTCTTTCTGCATTATTGCGATTGTAGCAGTCGTATTTTTTGTGACTGCCAGTGAGGATTGGCTGACAATTGTCAACTATACTCTGATTTTTGCTATTGCTACTCTAGGTCTAAACGTTCTTTCTGGTTACGCAGGTCAAGTCTCGCTCGGTCTTGCCTTCTTTATGGCGATTGGTGCTTACACTGCGGCATGGCTCGGCGGTGCTCCACCCACAAGCGTTCATGACCCACTCGGTCTTGGCTTTCCGGTCTTCATCTGGTTGCCTATGGCTGGCATCATTGCAGCTTTTGTCGGTGCGCTCGTTGGTCCAACAGCTTTACGTTTAAAAGGCTTCTATCTCGGCATAGTATCTCTTGCTCTCATCTTTATAGGGCAGTATATTTTCCAAAACGCTGTAGCTCTCACAGGTGGTCCACAAGGGCGTACATTTCCTGTACCAACTCTTGGCGGCTTCTCGTTTGGCGATCAAAACACTATTTTTGGTATCACTCTTACCTCCGGCCAGCAGTTCTTTCTGCTTATCGTGCCAGTCCTTGTGCTTACTTCACTCTTCGTTGGCAATGTGATGCGTTCACGTACTGGACGTGCATTTCAAGCTGTGCGTGATAACGAAGTAGGGGCAGAGATCATGGGCATAAATCTCTTTGAAGCTAAGATGGGGGCTTTCATCCTCTCTTCGTTTCTTGCGGGAATAGCTGGTGCCCTTCTTGCTTCATATAGCCGTTACATTGTGCCTAACTTTTGGGACCTCACACTTTCTATTCAGTTCATTGCAGCTATCATTGTCGGAGGTATTGCTAGTGTGAGAGGTTCACTGCTAGGGGCGGCGTTCGTGTTCGCGCTCCCCCGTGTCATAGACCAGTTCTCACTGCTTCCACCTAGTAGTAATTCAGCAGGTATTTCAAGTGGTGATCTGAACACACTCATCTATGGACTCTTGATTATCGTTTTCCTACTCTTTGTTCCGAGAGGAATAATTAGCTTGTTGCATCCAAGTCGTAAGCAGTTGTCCACTAAACATACTGGAGAAGGAGGTGAGTTAGCGGAAACAACTGATTTGTCCACATCCGATGCTGAGATGCAACACGCTATTAAACCTTCAACGCAAGGCGAAAGTCTGTAACGTCATTTCGCCCTCAACCAATGTTGTTTTGAGTATATTTGATAAGAGGTGTAATACATGGCGATCAAAAAGGTGCTCTACTCATACGCGCTTACTTTGCTCATGGTCCTACTGGTTCTTTCTGGCTGTGCCAGTGCCAGCAATAGTGGCAGTTCAAGTGGCATTAAGACCGATCATGGTGTCGATGCCGCGAAAAAGACTATTACACTTGGCATCCTGTCTCCATTTTCCGGCCCTGTTGCAGCACCAGTAGGCGACCCATTAGCACGAGGTGTAGAGGTCTTCTTCAAATCTATTAACGACCAGGGTGGTATTGACGGTTTTAAAGTAAACCTTATCGAGAAGGATTCACAGTATAATCCTCAGATACAGGTCGAGCAGTATAACCAGATTCATAACCAGATTTTGATGGTTGGGGATAGCCTGGGAACGGCTCCAACTTTTGCTATCAAGGATTTAGCTGCTGCTGACCACATGTTGATATCAGCGGCAACGCTCTCTTCAGCACTCGCGCGTGAGAAATATGTTGTTCTTGTTGGTACACCTTATCGGCTTCAAACCGAGAATGCCTTCGACTACATCGTCAACAAACTTGGCGTCAAGTCGCCTGCCACAGGCATTATCTACCAGAATGATGATTATGGTCAAGATGGATTGACGGGATATAAAGAGGCTGTTGCTGCCTACAATTTAAAAGATGTGGGACAGGCCAGTTATGGCCCGACCGACACAGATTTCACTGCCCAGGTTTCGCAACTAAAAGCAGCAGGTGCCAAGTATGTCTTCCTCACAACACTTCCAACGGTAAGCGCGAAGATTATTGGTACTGGTCATGCCCTTGGCTATGATCCACAGTGGATTCTTCAAAGCCCAGCATTTTCACCTTTGCTACTTAGAGTTCCCAGCTTAAAGCCTTTACTTAGCAAAGCATGGGTCGTCTCTCAAGGCGCGACCTGGGGCGATACTAGCGTTCCGGGTATGAAACAGATGCTCGCCGACGTTGCAAAATATGCTCCCGATCAGAAACCTGACGGATTCTTTGAGTTTGGCTACACGGAATCTAAGATCACTTACGCCATCCTAAAGAAAGCCGTTGAAAATAAAGACCTTACACGTGATGGAGTCTTCAATGCCTTTGAATCGCTTAAGAACGTCGATCTTGGTGCCTTGCTTCCTCCCGTAACTTACGGTACGTCACCGAATGAACGCGTTCCCTCGCGCGACTCTGTCGTCTACGCTATAGACCCCTCGCAACCGACCAGTGTCAGGTCGTTGAGCGGTGATTTCACAGGTGAAGCCGCGAAGAAGTCACAATTTTAGGAGGATCACGTAACAGAGCGTCCAGTTTCTCTATGCCATAGCAAAGGAGGACCTGGACGCTCTTGCTTTTATGCATACACATACTCTTGGGACATAGTGCGCTGAATGTTTACCCGCAGCTTTTCCCACATGTCCCTTTTTGCAAATTCTGCTCCACATGTCGTACAGACGCAGGTCTCGGATGGAACACCCGTACCTGTCTCTTGCTCAATGTGCGTATGAGCACATGATTTCCCAAACCATTCATGTCTCAATCTACGTGCCTCTTGAGCATCCATGCTATACTCTCCTTACTAGTACAAACATTATGTCTTTGTAAAGTGAACAACTGCACTAGCACTTCATTATATGACATTTGGTTACTTCCTGTTTCAATGTGTTTCTCCATATAGGGCCGCCTCTGTCGATCAAAAAAATATCTAATAACAACATACTGTACGTATTACATATGAGCGAAGAAGGACACATTTGTGGATAAACATCACGTTTGCTTTGTTCTCTTTTGCCTTCTACATAAAATATGTCACTCATCATCCATGAGGTGAAGAATGCAAGAGATACAGAATAATCTTTCAAATGGAAGTATTGTGCGCAATCGCTATATCGTCGAGGGACTGCTTGGCAAGGGTGGTTTCGGAGCGGTCTACCTTGTAAAAGACTTGAAGGTCAAGGGCAATCGGTTTGCTCTCAAAGAGGTAATTGATCCGAAAAAACAGGACCGCGTTCATGCTCTCTTTGAGGGTGAGGTACTCAAGCGGCTTGATCATTCTGCGCTTTCTCGAGTGTACAGTGTTTTTGAAGATGATGCTCATTTACGAGTCTACCTGCTTATGGATTATATTGAAGGCCCAAATTTGGAGCAACTGCGATATTTGCAACCAATGAAACGTTTTGCCTTTCCTCACATGATACAGCTTATGACGCCTATTGTAGAGGCTGTTATCTACTTGCATAGTCAGCGACCTCCAATCATCCACCGTGATATCAAACCTTCGAATATTATTGTTCCTTCAGCAGGAGATGGACCCGTTCTCGTTGATTTTGGCATTGCAAAGGAATACGATCAAGACGAAACCACTACTGCTGTGCGCCGATTGTCTCCCAGTTATAGTGCGCCTGAACAATATACGCAAGGAACGAACCCTCGTACTGACGTCTATGGCATGGCTGCGACATTTTATACTCTTCTCACTGGAGTAGTTCCTGCGGATGCGTTTTACCGTATCACGCAATTGGGGAATCAGGAGCCGGATCCACTTGAACCATTGAGCAATTTCGTTCCGGATATTCCGGCATATGTAGCTAAGGCCATTCATCGCGCTATGTCGATTGCTATTGACGAACGTTTCCCGAGCATGCAGGCATTCTGGAATGCTGTACAACCTCATTCTCTACCTTCGTCCTATCCTGGCCCAATAACTCCTATTCCAGCGATACTCTCTGCCAGAGCTGTTCCGGCTGCTCCTCGTGTGAATATATATAGGCAAGACCAGAAACGGCGTTCCAAAAAACGAGGGTTCCTTCTTTCTCTTTTCGCGCTCATTGCTTTGGTTGCAATCCTTGTAAGTGCATCGCTAGCATTGGGCATAATTTCTATAGGTAAGGGCGTCGGCAGTTTAGATCCTACTGGAAGATACATTCCCACGCAAGCTGCCTCAGCAACATATGCACCACCGCCGAAAAATCCTGCTTCTGGTGCTACAGCCATAGCTACAGCCAAGGCTACGGCTACTGTTCCTGCATCTTTACCACCGTCTACATCACCCCCATCGCCCTATCCATCATTAGGTGATGCTTATATCGGCACCATTCATAATGTCTCAGCCAATATAAATGGAACTATGTCGCTCAGTGGAATACATCAAAATAAAGCAACTATAAGTGGTACATTTACGCTGAGCAATGGTTTACAAGGGCAGGCGAACTTTACGGGGAAGGTTTCAAGCAATAAGACCTTGCGTTTTCTTGTCACACCCTATTCTCAACATCTACCTCTCCTCTTCCAGGGGCAGGTCAATGCGAATGGAGGTCTAACCGGTACGTATTGTAGTGCCCAAGGGTATCAGTGTGACTATGCTGGAGGAGGGTATGGAACGTGGCAAGTTTTCCCCTCCAACTCAAGTTCTAATATACCTTCGCGGAACTATGATAGTGGACATTCTTTAGCCATCCGTCTTGAGGGACAGGCGGCATAGGACAAGAGGTGCTAGAAGCAGTTGTGTGCTCCATTCAGAAGCATACCATGTATCCTTTTCTTAATTTCTTTCGTGATAGAAAGTGTTGACCTTTTTATGCCTCATTTTGCACTTGCTAAATTTAGCAAATGTAGTATGATGATATGAAAACTGACGAAAGAGAACTCAATATGACGACATTTGCAACTCTATTTGGTCGGCTTGCCCAACAAATCTCTCCGGGTAAGGTGGGCGAAATACTACAAAACCACGTGGGAGTTCTTCCCAATCCGCTCAGCAAACGCAGTAAAAATCTGCAACCACGTATTCATGATGCCAAAATGTTTAAAAGTGTATGCCCTTATTGTGCTGTTGGCTGTGGACAACGTGTATATGTCAAAGATGGCAAGGTAATTGATATCGAAGGCGACTATGATAGCCCCATTAGCGGTGGATGCCTTTGCCCTAAGGGGAGTGCTAGTTACCAACTGGACTTGAACGAAAGACGGATAACCACAGTTAAATATAGAGCACCTTATGCGACAGATTGGGAAGACAAGCCCTTAGATTGGGCAATGGAGCGTATCGCTCAAAGAGTTTATGAGACACGTGAGGCTACCTTCCGTGAAACAAACGATGAAGGAAAACCCATCAACAATACTACCGCAATCGGTTCTCTTGGTGGAGCAACACTTGATAACGAAGAGAATTATCTTATCACGAAGCTTTTCCACTCTTTAGGAATGGTGGCCATCGAAAACCAGGCACGCATTTGACACAGCGCATCTGTGCCGGGTCTCGGTGCAAGCTTTGGGCGCGGTGCCGCCAATACTTTCCTTCAGGACTTACAGAATAGCGATTGCATTTTAATACAAGGTAGTAACTTTGCTGAATGTCATCCAGTGGGATTCCGCTGGGTCATGGCAGCTAAAGAACGTGGTGCAACGATCATTCACGTTGATCCACACTTCTCTCGCACTTCACAGATGGCTGATATCTATGCCCCTATTCGTGTTGGCACTGATATCGCGTTTCTGGGAGGGCTTATCAATTACGTTCTTCAAAATAACCTCTACTTTGAGGAGTATGTAAAAGCGTTCACAAACGCAACGGCACTGATAAGTGACGATTTCCAGGATACAGAAGACCTGGAAGGTGTTTTCTCTGGCTTAAAACCTGACCACACCGCCTATAAGACCGATAGTTGGCAGTACAAGATGACGAAAAAAGGGAGTTCGCGCGAGTCAACGCAAGATACCTCGAGCAAAACTTCTACGTCACAAAAGGGTGATAGCAGTCATCATGACGAACAGCAAACCATGCCTGATGCTCAAGAAGGGCAAGGATTGTTGCCTCATGCGCATCCCAGCCAGATTGAGTATGATGATACGATGCAGGACCCTCATTGTGTCTTGCAAGTTCTGAAGCGTCACTTCGCGCGTTACACACCGGAGATGGTCGAGCAGGTCTGTGGTGTGCCGCAAGACATTTTCCTCAAGATTGCTGACACTCTCGTGAAGAATTCTGGTCGTGAGCGAACGACTAACATCTCCTATGCGGTTGGTTGGACACAACACACCATCGGTGTGCAAATTATCCGTACATCAGGCATTTTACAGCTCTTGCTTGGCAATATGGGACGTCCTGGTGGTGGTATTATGGCTTTACGCGGTCATGCCAATATTCAGGGTTCCACCGATATTCCAACGCTCTACAATTTACTACCAGGGTATCTGACTATGCCCAGTGCTCTGCGCGAAGAGTACGATTATCAGGCATATATGGACCATAATTACCAGGAAACAGGCTGGTGGGTGCATTATCCGGAGTACTTCGTCAGCATGATGAAGGCATGGTACGGTGACGCTGCTACAAAAGAAAATGATTGGGCGTTCAACTACCTGCCGAAGGTTATTGCGGACCACTCAGACCTCCCCATGTTCATCTCTATGAAGGATGGGGGAATGAAAGGCTTTTTCCTCTTAGGTCAAAATCCGGCCGCAGGTGGTGTCAATGCAGGCTTCCACCGTGCAGCGATGGAGAAGTTGGATTGGCTGGTGGTACGCGATCTCTATGATATAGAGTCGGCATCATACTGGAAGCGTCCTGGTATTGATCCAACCAAAATTCCGACAGAAGTCTTCTTCCTTCCCGCTGCTTCGCATGTCGAGAAAGAAGGGAGCTTTACCAACACACAACGACTCATTCAGTATCGTGACAAGTGTATAGAGCCACCTGATGATGCGCGTTCTGAAAATTGGTTTTGCACCGACCTCTATCTGCGCATGAAAGAACTCTATAAGGACAGTACGAAGAATCGCGACAAGCCCATTCAGCATCTTACCTGGAACTATCGTCTTGAGGAAGAGACTCGAGAACCTGTCGTGGAAGACATTGTCAAGGAGATTAACGGGTATACCATTGCAGATGGGAAAGTGGTGAAAAACTTTAATTCCCTGAAAGCTGATGGTAGCACTGCCTGTGGTTGCTGGATTTTCAGTGGCATCATGCCTGAAGAGGGTGATAACCGTTCGCGTCATCGCAATGCCGACAACTACGTAAGCCTGGATTGGGGCTTCACGTGGCCAGCTAACCGTCATATTCTCTACAACCGGGCTTCGGCAGACCCAGATGGGAAGCCCTGGTCTGAGCGCAAGAAATACATATGGTGGGATGCTGAGCATGATAATGGTGATGGCTCGAAAGGTCATTGGGTTGGATATGATGAACCCGACTTTCCCGAAAAGAAGTCGCCAACCACGAAAGCTAATCCTGATGGTGGTGGATTAGATGCTCATTCTGGTTCAGACCCGTTCATAATGATACCCGAAGGACGTGGAAGGCTCTTTGCGCCAAGTGGACTGACTGATGGTCCAATGCCCACGCATTACGAACCAATTGAGTCTCCTGTGAACAATCTCCTCTATCCTCAAACGACGAACAACCCGGTCGTGAAATATTGGGATAGACCAGACAATCCAAGGAATGGTATAGCGAATCCAAAGTTTCCCTATGCAATCACTACGTATCGCCTCACTGAGCATCATGTTGGCGGTGCTATGACACGCTGGCTACCGTGGCTCTCTGAACTACAACCAGAACTCTTTGCTGAGATTAGTGAGGAACTGGCGGCAGAAAAGGGCGTCAAAATGGGAGACTGGATTACCATTTGGACGAAACGCGGTGAGATAGAAGCAAAAGCCATGGTTACACCACGTATTCAACCGTTGAAGATAGAGGGACGCATCGTCCATCAGATCGGTTTGCCATACCACTGGGGGTATAGTGGCGTGGTGACAGGTGATATCGCCAATGATTTGCTACTCTTGGTCGCTGACCCCAATGTCAGCATGCACGATGCGAAATCGTTCACTTGCAACATGCGTGCAGGTCGTCGCTCACATCAGGGTCAAGATGGCAGTAATGTAGCGCGTGAAATGCCGTAGGGACTGCTAGACAGTCCCTACAAGGGATATGAAGGATAACATTTATGGGAAAAATGGGATTTTTCACCGATACCACGCTCTGCATTGGCTGCAAGGCGTGTGAGGTGGCTTGTAAACAATGGAATCAGTTGCCTGCTGACGGTTACAAGCTTACAGGAAATAGTTATGACAACACCACCACGCTTTCCGCCACAACCTGGCGACATGTCGCGTTTATTGAGCATAAGCGGCCATCTGAGGGAACAGGTAAGCTGGTAAACTGGTTGATGATGAGTGATGTGTGTAAACACTGTACCAACGCTGGGTGTTTACAGTCTTGCCCAACAGGGGCGCTGATACGCAACGAATTTGGGGATGTCTATCTGCAACCCGACATTTGTAATGGGTGTGGTTATTGTGTTCCCTCGTGTCCTTTTGGAGTGATTGGGCGTAGTGCAGATACTGGTATAGCGTCCAAATGTACTCTCTGCTATGATCGGCAGAAGGATGAAATAGAACCTGCGTGTGCAAAGGCATGTCCTACAGACTCAATCCTCTTTGGAGACCTGGACGACTTGAAAGTGAAGGCGAGAAAACGCGTAGATACGTTGCATGAACGTGGTGAAGCAGCGGCACACCTCTATGGAGTCGATGAGGATACTTCGGTTGGAGACCTCAACGCGTTTTTCTTGCTCATGGACCGCCCATCTGTGTATAACTTACCTGAAAAGCCCAAGTTGCCACAAGACAACGTTTTACCAGGGTTTGTAGCGAGCCTGGCAGCCGCAACGTTCCTGACGCTTGCCACAGCCTTTTCATTGTGGAAACGTCCATAAGAACAAGTGTAGCGCGTTCTCACGTACAACAAATAGCGTAAGGACGTGTTCTGTTCTTCTCTATGCATCAGAAACAAATCAATAGCAGGAGATATGTAATGAATAATCGGAATGGACAGCAGGCAAAGAGGCTTTCTGGAACAGGGACTATTGTGTTCCCTGATCAAGGAGGAGCAAAGGCTGGCCGGGGCGAGGAATGGACAGGTCCGGCGAGCACCTATTATAATCATCCGCTTATCAAAAAAGCACACTGGGAATGGCAAATTGTCCTTTACTTCTTTCTAGGGGGCATTGCTGGAGGTTCTTATCTTGTATCTACGCTAGCTAATCTCTTCGGCTTAGACAAAAAAGAACCTAACTTAACGCGTGTGGGACGCTACCTTCCATTTGTCTGTATTCTCATCAGCCCTATTCTTCTCATCTGGGACCTGGGACGTCCTGAGCGCTTTCACCATATGTTGCGCGTACTCAAACTGCGTTCTGTCATGTCTATCGGTACATGGGCGCTTTCGTCCTTTGGCCTCTTCTGCGGGTTGTCGGCTGTTCATCAAATGGCTAAAGATGGTCTCTTAAACTGGTTCCCATTAGCGGCACAGATAGCGAAACGTCTGCCCATGAAAGTTATTGAGGTTGCAGGAAGTCTATTTGGCCTGGTGGTTGCCTCCTATACAGGCGTTTTGCTCTCCTCCACCGCGGTACCAATTTGGGCACGTGCCAAGCATATTCTAGGACCCCTATTCCTCACCTCTGCTGTGTCCACTGGTCTTTCCAGTCTTTCACTCTTGCTTTCGCTGAGTCGTGCTCATCACGATACCATTGAGCGGTTAGATCGTGCGGAAGTTATTGCAATGAGCACTGAATTAGGGCTACTTGCATCTCTTATTCCGATACTTGGGCGACTTGGCAAACCTCTTGTCAAAGGAAAGGCAGGTTCCCTCTTTCTAGGGGGTACGGTTATAAGTGGGTTAATACTGCCATTGCTTGTCAAGATCGGCTTTAGACTGAGTGGCAGGGCTACGTCCCGTAGCACCAACATCTTCGTCGCCTCTCTTGTCCTCATCGGTGGCTTACTCCTACGTGATACATGGATCTCGGTGGGACGCACCTCGGCAGATGACCCACAGGCGGCCCATCACTACAATAAAATAGAATGGGATGAGAGTCACTTTCAAAAATAAGATAGTATACGTAAATGCTAATTTGTACGATTGGTAGTCATAGAGTCATCCAGAATATACAATGGGCTGTGATGTATTTGCATCACAGCCCATTGTATATTCTTCTTTCAGGTAGAAGTCTTTCTACTTAATAGTAGGAAATTCATCGAAGAGACTAGTGTCGATTTTGAAAATGTGTAAACTTTCAACTAGAACGTTTCGGCCCCTTGACCACCCTCGAGCTTCGCACCCGAATGATCTTGAGTGTCTGGAGCAGGTGTGGGACGAGTGGTTACTCCTACTGCTACCAAAATCACTTCTGTGGCGATTACCAAAGCAACCAGTGTGCGTGGTAGGCGTATTCCAAACAACTCATCAAGAGAGAAACTTCCCGGACCAGTAAATACTAGAGCGAGAGCGGCTGCTATGTTTGTCACTGGTAATTCAGGTCCTCCCTCAGTTACCCAGATGGGCTTGCCCGCGTGCGCCTTAGCTGTAGCCATAACCATCGCTGCTATCGTGGCAATTGGACCAAGGGGATGGAACAGGCCGAGAGCTGTAAGTGCTCCACCGCCGAATTCAGATATTCCTGCTCCTGCCGCCCAGAACTGACCGGGCTTCATATTCATAGACTCGAGCCAACCAGCAGTCCCTTTCAGCCCATACCCACCAAACCAACCGAAAAGCTTCTGTGAGCCATGCCCACTTAACAATCCTCCGACGGTAAGCCGTAGAATCAGTAGCCCTAGACTTTTCATCATCTGTACTTCTCCTTATTTCATAAATAGCCCTGTGACAAAGTGGTGAAATTTTACCTCTATAGTCACTTTCAGCATGCCTCCTATACAGCCTTCTATATAGCCTTTGCTTGCATAGGAACGTGTATTTAACACGCACACAATAGCCTCAACGTAACAGGTTTGAAGAATTAACAATTGTTATCTAATATCAACATTTGTCGATTGAGTACTCGTGCTTTTCTTGAACTATAATGATAAAATGAGTACAAGGCATAATTCTGTAAAGGAAAATATGTCTGTCTCCTGGGAAATTACTGTTGCGAAAGGAAGTATTATTATTATGTTTTTTGTGTATGCCCTTCTCTTATCTGTAACTATCATTTTCGGTTCACGAGCAAACAACAAAGTGCTGGGCCAGCGAGAATATTTGTGCTCACGCTGTCAAAGACAGGGTTACCATGCGATAGTCCGTTCTAGTCGCTGGTTCACGCTCTATTTCATTCCTATTTTTCCGGTAGGGAAATCAACCACTTCACGTTGCAATCTCTGTGGCTATCAGGAAAAAATCAACAATGAACAAGCAGACGGCTGGTTCTCGCAAGCTCAAGGTGGAGCCGTACCTCAAACAATTCAAGCTCCACAAAAGACTCCACAACAGTTGATGGAAGAGGGACTGAGCCTCACACGTACTGGACGCTATGCGGAAGCTATAGCAATCTACGATCAGGTCCTTCAATATACGCCTAACGATCCAAATGCTTACTTCAGTAAAGGTGAGGCATTGTACAATATTGGGCGTTACCAGGAGGCCATCGTAGCGTATGACCGCGCCGCCCAGATTGCTCCCCAGGTTCCTCACGCCTATTATTCAAAGGGAAAAGCACTTGAAAAGTTAGGAAGAATGGCAGATGCTCAGATTGCCTATGCAACAGCTCAGCGCCTGCGAGGATAATCATAATTTCAATGAGTGGGGTACATTCCCACATCAATCAAGAGCGTTTGATTGGTCATTTTCTCATGATACGATTGGGAAAACAAATTTGTTGTGAGGCATAGTATCATTTGCATTGGACTACAGAAGGAGTACTAAGAGATGGGTCAGCTAGATGGGAAGGTCGCTATCGTGACAGGAGCAGGACGAGGTATGGGGTACGCTATTGCGAAAGAATATCTTGAGCAAGGTGCATCCGTCACTGTAACAGCTGCACGAGAGCAGACAGAGCTTGATCAATTTACTCATCAAGGCTGGCCTGAGCGCGTTTTGCCACTACTGGTTGATGTCACTGATGCGCGTGCCTGTGAACAAGTGGCAGCTCAGACACTTGCACGGTTCGGGCGCGTGGATATACTCGTCAACAACGCGGGTCGCGGCATGAAGTATGTAAGCTCCTCTTTTATGACTGAACCGACGCACTTCTGGGAGGTTGCACCTGAGACGTGGCAAATGATTATCGATACAAATGTTAACGGCCCTTTCTATATGGCTCGGGCTGTTGTGCCACATATGTTGGTACAAGGCGTGGGCAGCATCATCAATATCAGTATGAACTACGAAACAATGAAACGTGCTGGCTTTTCTCCTTATGGACCCTCTAAAGCCGCTCTCGAGTCTGCTTCTGCAATCTGGGCACAGGACCTTGCTGGTTCGGGTATTCGTGTCAATATTCTGCTGCCTGGTGGCGCGACTAATACTGGTATGATTCCTGCGAGTATGACAGAAGAGGCGCGAACGCGTCTTCTCCAGCCTGAGATTATGGCGGAACCAGCTGTATTCCTGGCCTCCGATGAGTCACGTACCTTGACTGGTCGGCGTTTAGTTGCCACCGAGTGGAGCCATGCTTTTCCTGAAGGAAAGCCCATTGTGGAGGGAATCGGACGCTAAACAGGATGTTCGGCGGAAGGTACGTCCGAAAAGCGCTTTGTGCAAACATGCATAGATGCTGATGAAATTCTTGCTGTTCTAGCAGTAGTAAGGACGATGGTTCCAACGTTGAAATTGCAGGTTACTTCTGAAAGGATAATATATATCCGTATTATCCCTTCAGGAGAAACTCTTTTGCTAGCTTTTCGCTACACAATTTTCGGGATAGTATCGCCTTCCGGACGCGAACCAAGTATCTCGCGCCCATTAACATACAAAAGGGAAGGAAGTGATGTACCTGTCGCAATATTGGCCCACTACCTCACATGAATGTTACGATAGCTATTCAACGTGAGGCATGAATGAGCGCGAAATCTAACTCGTGTGGGTGAGAGTATACAGCTTCTCTCCCCAATCAGGCTTGTACAACTATAAGGCCGCTTGAATCACATACTCCACCTGAGAATTATTTCCTACACTGCCAATGACATTCACTGAGAATGTGGCTGCTGGAATATTGGTGACATTGACATTCTGTTCATAATGATCAGAGCCAATAAAAGGGTTAGCAAAGTTCAGATCTATCTCGATTCCGGCATCATTCCCATCTAAGTCAGTAGCGGTGTAATGAATGACTCCAACCACTCCTGTAGTAGGAGCAGTATTTGTTGTCCCGAATACATCTGCTGTTTGAGGAGGAATTGACGGGCTAGGAAGATTACCATTCTGATATCCACCACTCGTAAAGTTTGTATTTCCATCGGAATTGACGAGATTCAAGGTAAAACTCGTCATATTGACAACTCCAATTGCGATGGATCGATCAAAAACGCCGAGTATAGCTTGTAACGTAGTAAGAGCTGTATCTACAGTATCAACTGGATTAAAGGCCATAAAATGTTCCCTTCTTTTGCCTATATGTACTAACTATGGGAGGTTATACACTAATGCTCTACGCAAACAAATAACTCTATAAATGTCTTTATCAATGTTATTTACGTGGGGATTTCCAATTTTTGGTTTATCAATTTTGACATGATGGTAGCCTTCAAATGGAAGGAGATGCTATATTAAATTCTCGTTTTTGCGTAAGGAAACAAGGAGGTGATACGATAGTAGTTGTGAATAGCAACTAAAAAATAACCTCATCGGAGCGTATTTCATGCATCGTTTTTCCATCAATCCAAAAGTTAGTGTGAGTATTGTCTTTGTCGCAGCTATGTTCATGAGTATTATGGACTCGACGATTGTGAATGTTGCTTTACCTGCGTTGAGTCGTCAGTTCAATGCAATAGGAACCTCAATCGACGCAGTAGTCGTTGCTTACCTTGTCAGTCTCGCTGTTGTTATCCCCGCTTCAGGATGGTTGGGTGATCGCTTGGGTACCAAGCGTGTTTTTCTGAGTGCATTAGCACTTTTTACGATTGCATCAGCCTTATGTGGATTGGCAACGAGCTTACCTATGCTGATTGGATTTCGTGTCTTGCAAGGTATAGGCGGCGGTGCATTGACTCCAGTAGGAACGGCTATTTTGTATCGCACCTTCCCACCGATAGAACGAGTACAGGTGTCACGTATTCTCAATATTCCTATCGTCCTCGCCCCTGCTACAGGTCCTGTGATTGGCGGATTGCTTATCGACAAGCTATCATGGCAATGGGTATTCTATGTCAACATTCCTATTGGTCTAGTTGCTTTTCTGTTCGGTATTATTTTCTTGCAAGAGAATACCGAGCGCACCACTAGCTCTTTCGATGTAGTTGGTTTCCTGTTGGCTGGTATAGGTCTCTCTTTGACCATGTATAGTTTGAGTGAAGGGCCAAGCTATGGCTGGACATCTGCTGGTATTCTTGGTAGTTTGAGTATAGGCCTCATCTGCATTGTTACCTTCATTTTTGTTGAGTTGCGTTTGACGCATCCAATGCTAGACCTGCGCCTCTTTAGTAATCGAGCATTTCGTACTTGTAATCTCATCTCATTATTATCTACGGCAGGTTTTCTTGGTCTACTTTATGCTGCCCCTTTGTTTCTTCAGCAAGCTCGCGGAGTGTCAGCACTTACCTCTGGTCTTACCACATTTCCGGAAGCAATCGGTGTTCTCGTCTCCACACAGATTGTCACAAGGTTATATCCCAGTATTGGGCCACGTCGCTTCATTGTAGGTGGACTTACTGGCGTCGGAATTGTCATGGTACTCATGTGCTTAATAGGGCAGAACACGAGTTTATGGCTGATGCGTGCCTTAATTTTCCTCACGGGAGCAGGTATGGCCTTCTCATTTACCTCTGTGCAAGCGGCTTCCTTCGCCACAATCTCGTCGGCACAGACCGGACAGGCTTCGGCACTCTTCAACGCACAGCGACAAATCGGTGCCTCACTTGGAGTTGCCTTAATTAGTAGTGTCATTAGCGCAGTAGGTATGACGCAACTTAGTGCAGCAAGTGGTATAGTTGTGCCAAACCTTACAGCCTATCATGCTGCATTCATTGCCTCGGCTGTACTTGCAATCATCGCAGCTTGCATCGGACTTGTTGTACGTGATAGCGATGCCGCGCCCACTATGCGACGACGTACTACACAGGTTCAGCAAGAAATTATGCCTGATAAGGTACCGAGCATGGATAAGACCAATGTAGCTTTCAGTCAAAAAACGTCAAAAAGTGCTTTCCTTGATTATAAATAATTGAGCGATGCTGCTTCCCCTAATGTGTCCCCAACTTCTGATGCGATACACGAAGGCGTAAGGCCATCAAACCGCCACTGATCACAAAGGTCATGCAGAAGATCACAACCCATTGTGGACCAGCAGATTTGAGCAGAAAACCGAAAAGCCAGCCGCAGAATACTGTACTTATACCACTGGTAAAGAGCAGGATACCAGCAACCGCACCGGGCGATCTTCCCGCCCGTTCGCTACCGATGGCGAGGAAGGTCGCGAAAATGGGCGAGAGTCCCATGCTTGTCAGGGATATGGCAATTGTTCCAAGAAATGCATTTGGGCTGAAGAACATCGCCACGAGTCCTCCTAGCGTCACCAGCACACTAAGCATAACCATTCTCAATGAGCCAATGCGAACAATCAATCCTGCCGCTATGAGACGACCGACAACGGCTAAGGCCCAGGTAAGACTGCTTAGAGCTGCGGCGACAGCGGGTGATTGTCCATAAGCAACATGTAGATAAGCAGGCGTCCATACACGCACACTCGAACTTATACCCGAGGTGAATGTCATCGCCCCAATGACTGGTAAAAGAACTTTAAGCAGGGGGTAGTAGCCTGCTTTATCGGGTGCCGCGTCTATGTCTACATGAGGAGAAACTGGCTGTGTATGTACTGGCTCTGCCGCATAGCGTCGAGGAACGCCCAGGAGTGATAAGAGTGCGACTCCTATGAAGCTGATGGTGAAGAGGAATGAGGGACGAGGATCGTTATGAAAGAATGTTAGTAGTCCTGCATCTACCAATGCTACGATGATGCCGCCAAGCGGATACAACAGGTTGAACAGGTTCAAGGCCATGCCACGTTTGTGAGCAAAAATACTGCTAATAAGTCCATTTGTTGCCGCATCGATGGTGCCACCACCGACACCCGCAAGTCCCGCTATAACCAGTAATGCAAATAGTGGAGTGAAAAATGGCAGTAACAAACTCATATAAATTAGCGTGATGCCGACGAGAATAATGAGAGCGGCAGTAAAGAGGACGAACCGCGCTCCATAGCGGTCGAGCATAGCACCACCGACGAGTGCCCCTGGCAGGTAGCCAGTGGACCACACGACATAGAGTAAGCCAGCAGAGACCAGTGAAATGTGCAAATAGTTGGATAGCGGTGTGAGGATTGGTCCCCACCCGCTATCGGCAAAAACAAACACCCAGAAGATGGAACAGGCCGCAAGCGTAATGAATGCGATAGAACGCCGCTCACGTCTTGCCGCTTCTGGTTGCAATTTTGTATCAGAAGATAAGGCCATGCTATTTGTCCTTCTGTTTTTCAGGAAATGGCGTAGCGAGGTGACCTCGACCCAGGTAAGACGACCCCAAAAGTTCGCCGCCACTTTTGACAGAAATAGAGGTGGGCGAACATATGCTTGTAGAATGAAGAGCTTATTCCCGTTTCGCGTAGATGTTACATCACACCGAGGAATCCACTGTGGAGTTACGGTGGGATTTGTCACTTAACCGATGGCTTTGCAGATTTATGATACCATAATTTTGCAGAAAATAGACCATCTTTCTCAAAATTTGGTGTACTGTATACCGCTCAGATAATTTGCTGGCAAATACCCAATTCCATATGGCGAATAGTTTTATAGTAGTGTTGCTATGAAGTGCAAAGGAGTAAACATAACGTTCCGTAGTTGTAGAGCAGGAGCGACGGCTATGCTAGTAAGTTGGTAGGTCAGTGTGCCTCATCGCGTAAGAGAGCCAGTACAGGGGATGGATCCCAGTAATAACGAATAACCTGAATTTTGCCCTCATCATTGACTTCAAAGACATCAATGCCCTCCACGCTCGCTGTACGCCCATTCTTCACCGTAATGTGCGCTGTATACAAAACTGCAGCCCCATTGCCCGAAATGAAGAGACGATCCATGGTCGCGTTCATCCCATGGTAAGGAGCCATGAAGTGCTGCGCTGCTTGCCGAATGGCGTCTTGACCGGTGATAGGTGGTGTCCCCACTGGATTGTACATACATGCATTCAGCGCAAAAGCGTCAGCAAAAGCATCAACATCGAGTGCATTGTTGGCAGCGAAATAGGCAGTAATAGCAGCCTGGATAACCTCTTGCGTCACCATATATCTCAATTCTCCTGATGGCTTGCAATTGACCCTACCTTATTCAGGAGGGGAAACCTATATGAAGCTCTAAGCTGCTTCCAAGATCATCTCCACTGGTCGAAGCTCTCATAGCCTGCATACGCGCTTTCTACTATGAGGTATTTTACCAGAGATAATCTCTCAACACAAGTGGAAAGCAGAATGGTAAAATGAGTGAAGATGCGGAACGCCTTGAAGTGGAACAGCTAAGATGCTACCTTGTACTTCATGGTAGCTTCACACATTTCATCTCAATAAGCATTTCCCCTTAATATTCCCAATCCTCGTGTCCTAAAGGTGCTCGATTGAGTTCCTCGCGGTAGAATTGCCACAGTGGCATGAAATTATTCATGTACGCAACAAACTGCTCGTTGTGGTGGCGTTCGAGCAGATGAACCATTTCATGCACAACAATATACTCTATACAATGAAGCGGTTTCTTGATAAGTTCAAGATTTAACCAGATGCGATTCGCCTTAATATTGCATGTTCCCCATTTAGTTTTCATTTGTTTCACACCCCACTCAGTCACCTTCACACCAAGAATCGCTTCCCATTTGTCAATCAGAGGAGCGATCTCCTCCTTGAGTCGTCTGCGATACCACGTCGTAAGTATGCGCTCTCGCTCAGAGGCATCGCTATCGGCTCGAACGAAAATATCCATGATTTTGTTGTTGCGAAGGACCACTGCTGGCGAACCTTTGTGATACATCACATTGAGTAAATAGCGGTTGCCTTGATAGTAGTGACTCTCGCCGCTCACAAACTCTCGTGCCGACTGACGTTCCTGACTCTCAAACTTTGCCTGCTGACGCTGAATCCATCCTAGTTTGGAAATGGTAAAGAGGCGTACAGCCTCATCATTTACTAATAACGGGGCAGCTACCCGTACCCGACCTGCTGGCGGATAGACACCGAGATGAAGGTTCTTGATGTTCTTGCGAACCACATCAACGACAAGACCATTGACGGTGATCTGGTGCTTCTCAGTACTCATCTTGCTTCTTCACGATCTCTAAAATTTGATTTGCCAGAGCCTCATTGGGCAGGACCTCACGAATCGCATACCTGACTTCTCGCTCCTTGATCCTGCTGCCACGCCAACCGTCCTTTCTTGTGTTTACTATTGCTGTATCGACGGCGATGGCGAGTTGCTCATCATTGTCAAGATTATCGTATAACACCCGTTTGCCACTTGTATTCAATGTGCCTGGATAGGCTGTCCCACTGGCGGGATTTTCAACCTGTTTTGCGAGTTCAATAATTCCAGCTAGATATTGCTCGTATTCCTGTGCCTGGCTCTGACGTGCCTGAATCAAGGTATCGAGCAGTTCCGACATTTTTTCGTAATACGCCGGGTTGGTTGGATGTTCGTCGATGATGACCCTACGCAGGTTATTTTCGATGGTTTCGGCCATCGCTGCCTTATTTTTGGTGAGTCCCCGGGGTAAGTCTTTCAGCGCATCCGCTCCTCGCTCCACAAGAAGCTGAATCAGCGTCATGTTGTCAAAGGCCGAGAGCTTTTTACTCTCTTCCGCACGGATATAGGTGTCGATGAGATGACGCATCGCTGGCTCATACATTTTCAGATCAATGTAATCGCCACTCGCCATCTTGATCTCAGTACGAACCTTTTCGTAGTAATCTACCTCTTGTTTGATGCGCTCGATTTCCTGTACGTTGTAACCTGCCTCCAGTAGCTCATTCGCTATGTTCGCGAAGGCACGAATCAGGGATGCCGTTAACTTATAGAGCGCAACCCGTTTCGGTTCGTTCTCTTCGAGTGCGTCCTTGTCTGCGGTGTCTTTTGCACAGAAGTAGCGTATATAGGCCAATGTATCCCTGGGTGGCTCGACTGGCTCACACAGCGCTTTGATGGTTTCACGGGCCTCTTCGAGCCGTTCTCGCGCTTTTGCTATGCGGTCGCTCAACAGTCCTGCTACATCATCCTTCTCATCGCCATCAAGTGCTTCCGAAGTGTAGTCATGTATTGAGCGTTCAAGGGATTTAAAGAGGTCTTGATAGTCAACGACATAGCCGTATTCTTTGTCGTCTCCGTCCAGTCGGTTTACTCGACAGATGGCCTGAAACAGTCCATGATCGCGCATCTGCTTATCGATGTAGAGGTAGGTAGCCGATGGCGCGTCGAAGCCAGTCAAGAGCTTATCCACGACAATCAAGAGTTTCATTTGTCCTGGCTCTTCGACGAACTTCTTTTTGGCCTCTTTCTCAAATGTTTCGGCGTCTTTCCCACTTAGCATCTTATTGTAAATGTTGTATTGCTTGAGCCTCTCAGTCAGTCCTTCGCCAGTTTCCTCGCCCTTGATGTCAGATGGAGTTGGTTTGTAGGATGTGACGATGGCGCACTTATCGAAACCTTGTGAGGTGAACAACTCATAGAATTTACACGCTTGATAAATGCTGCCCGAAACCAGCATTGCATTGCCTCGTCCACTTTTCAGGCGGTCGCGAATCTCCATATCTAGCAGAATATCATCCACGATCATTGCTAGCCGTGACTGTGAACTGAGTACCTTTTGCATTGTGCCTCACTTCTTCTTGAGCTGGGCGAGCGCAATATCGTTCAATCCTTTTGTCTTCGCCTCGAACCACTGGTCGATTCTCTTCTGCGCTGTGATACTTTGGGCGATATCGCGTGCCTCGTACACCAAATCCAATATCACCTTATCCTTGACTGCCTTGTCGAACTTGTACGTGTGTATGTAGGTGCCGAATATCTCAATGCTTTTTTGTTTGTTGGCCTTTAACAGTGGCGTACCAGTGAAGCCGATAAACATCGCGTGCGGCAGGATGGATTTCATTGCTTCGTGTAGTTCACCTGACTGCGTGCGGTGACACTCATCCACAAAGACATAGAAGTCGCCTTTCGCCTTAAAATCGGATGGCACACTGTGCTTTACTTCCTCGATAAAGCCTGAAACGTCGCCTTCTTCTTTGCCGCTAAATTTGTGAATAAGCGAGCAGAGCAGCCAGGGGGTAGTATCATTCAGTTTGTCGATGAGGTCTTGCCCGCTTTTGGTGCGGTAGATGGCTTCGTCAACGCCTCTGAACACTTTCTCAATCTGCTCGTCCAGTTCGGTGCGGTCGGTGATGATGAGTACCCGAGCGTCCCTCACATTTTCCCGAATCCACTTCGCAAGCCAGACCATTGTCAAGCTCTTGCCGCTCCCCTGCGTGTGCCAGATAATGCCGCCTTCGCGTTGGCGCACCCGTTCCTGCGCCGCACGTACACCAAAATACTGGTTGGGGCGACAAAGCTTCTTCACACCTGCATCAAACACCACAAAATCGTGAATGATCTCCAATAAACGCTGCTTCTCGCACAGTTGTGTCAGGGCGCGGTCCAGTTTGTTCTCAATCGTGCCCTCTTCTTTCCACGTCAGATAATACTTCTCAGGCGTCTCGATGGACCCATAACGCAACCCCTCGGTGTCATTGCCAGCCATGACCAACTGTATAGTTGTGAAGAAGGACTGAATAAAAATCCTCTTCTGGTTGTCAAGGTTCTGGCGAATGCCCTCGCTTACCGATACTGTTGAGCGTTTCAGTTCTAGCACGCCGAGCGCAATGCCGTTCACGTACAACACGATATCTGGTCGTTTCGTATGTTCGCCCTTAACAGTTACTTCTTCGGCAATAGCAAAGTCGTTGTTGAGTGGGTGCTTCCAATCGATCAGCCACACGGTCAAGGTATTTTCTCCCACGTCAGGCTTAACTTTGATACCGTAACGCAACAGGCTATAGACCGTCTTGTTGATGTCGTAGAGACTTCTGATCTGGTTCCCAGACTCCTTCTTGAATTCGTCTAGAGCTTTGTTGATGAGCGTATCATTGTACCCCTGTCGCTTCAGAAAGGGGCGCAAATATGCCTCCTCGATATTGCTATTGTTGGAGCGTTCTTCCCAGTTGCCGAGATACGTATAGCCCAGTTGTTCTTTAAATAACGTGACCACACGGTTCTGCGTAGCGCGTTCTATCTGACCAACGGTACTCACTACAGCAACCTCGTCTTTCCAGTAAGCAATTCCTGCATCATGCCCTGCTTCAACACGCGCGTCTTGTCGCGTCTTTGCTCTAATAAGGCGATTTCGGCGTTTATGTCCGTAAGAATGTCAGCGATAGCTTGTTGCTCCTTCAACTCAGGCAGCGTAAATACGACGTTTGCTACATGAGAAGGCCCAAAATTCAACTGAGCAGAACCGGTAGCTTGTGAGCCAATTTGTTTTTTGAAAACATCGCTCATAAGTAGGTGATACAAAAAGCTTGTAAGTAGACAGTCACTGAAAGCTTTGAACCTCATTGTGCTAGTGTTCATGCAGATTGGTAAATGTTCCTCTTTTACAAAAGCAACTTTCTCGTGAAATTTATCGATTGTAATCCCTGAACATGCGATTATAATATCTCCACAATCTGCTAAGAAGTGAGCATAAGGACCAAATGCCTCTTTTTCAGATATAAATCTATCCGTGCTTTCGAGGTTCACCTCACCTCGGTAAATATTGGTTCCATTCAAAAGCTTGATACCAGATCGAGTGAATTGAGTGTTTCTAACTCCCGGTCCTTCTTGGAACCAGCAAACATCTGACAGCAATCTTGAACTCCATTCCCCACTAAACCCTGGCAACCGCGTCTTGCCAGTGAGAAGCTGCTGCATCGTTGCCTGCTTGATATCGCGCTTCTTGGCGATGAGTTTGTCGAGCGACGTAATCAGGGCATCCACATCGCTCAAGGCGGTGGCGATGGCACGTTGTTCATATCTGGTTGGAGGATATGTAACTACTGTGTTAATCAAAGTTTCTCGGGTTATACCAACAATTGAGGTTCCTTGATTTAGTTCCTTGATTTTAGAAGAATTGAAATCGAAAAAACGAAATAAATATCCAACATCAATTTTATCATTTACATAAATACCCGTAATATCTTGGCTTATTGCTACATCAAATGGAGCTATTGTCATTTTACCTACGCCAGTTCGTGTTACGAGCAACAAACTTCCTTGCTCTATGATATTTGTTGAGCTTTTGTTTACAGCCTCTTGAGTGATATATCTTCTTATTACGTCTATCCTTTGATTAATTAATACTACTCTGTTAGTTTCGTGATACGATAGGAAGATGAAGACACTCGCCTTACCAAAGGGATCCCCCGATCCCCTGCCAGAATTGGCAGCGTACTTGGAGCCATTTCC
>JAABUZ0100003087.1_pt1 | contig 25634 bp, 24 predicted proteins | sample 5562091 | NCBI WGS metagenome assembly JAABUZ01 (sample SAMN12813069, study PRJNA571459) | rock metagenome | isolation source: Antarctica rocks | place: Antarctica: Victoria Land, Linnaeus Terrace sud | collected 2015-12-21 | reverse complement strand
AGTTCGATGAAGGTGAGGCCGGTGCGGCGAGCGAGAATGCTTGCGAGCGCATCGGCCTCGCCTTCTTCGATCGTGGTCGGAATCGTGCGCGCGCTGCCCGATGCTGCATGCGAAGCGCAGATTGCCGGGCTTGCGAGCAGGATGTTCGTGAAACCGCTCGGGACGAGAGCGCCGAACGGAATGCCGTACACGTGCCGCTGCGTCGCAAATGCCGGTTCGTCGGTTGGATCGACGGGATGCAGGTCGAGCGGGTACGATGCGAGGCCGACGCTATCGGAGGGAATGTGACCGCTCCAAACGTCTTGGGTCGTCAAGCGTTCGAGTCCGGCGAAGTGGCGGGTTTCCCGCACGTAAACCGTCGGCGCGAAGTCGCCGACGTGCGCTTCCGCGAAGCCGGGAACACGCGCGCGCAGAAAGTTCAACAGACGCGGTGCCTCACGCTCCGTTTCGCGTTTCGCGATTTGGAGCTCGCGACGATCGAGCCCTTCGATGCCGCACACGTCGATGGCGTTGACGCTGACGCTGCCGCCCGGCATCAATCCCAAGTTCAGGTCGCGCACCACGATGTTGCTCGCGCCCGGACGGTAGCGTCGCAAGAGCCGCGCGTAACCCCACGCGCGCTTTCCCATGACGCCGCCGTAGCCGAAACGCGCGGAATCGTACGATGCTTCGATCGTCGCCCAATCGACGCCGGCGACGGTAAACATTTCCGTCACCGCCTGCTCGCGCTCGTCGATCCCGGTATCTTGACGCCCGACATCGTAGCGTGCACCGGCGAGAGCAGCGACGTCTCCCGCGTCCGTCGCGTCGATGATCGCAGGCGTCTGTAGAACGGTGACTCTGCCGGAGTGCGCGCTTTGAAAGGTTACGCTGCCGATGCGCCGTTCCGTTCCGTCGATGCTCGAAGCAGCGGAGAGAGGAACTTCGTCGTAGAGTAGTCTGATCCGTGGCTCCGACGCGATCATCGCGGCAAAGGTTCGCTCCGCAGCTGCCGGTGTGAACACGTCGCCGATCAGCGCATGCATCTCCGCGAAGATCCCGCCCTGCAGTTCCGCCCCGTTCGGCGTAACGTTGAGGTCCCACTGATCCATCATGGCATCGGTCAAGGTCCCGCCGAGATCGTCCGTGGCGCTCGTCAGCACGACGCTCTCGCCAGCGCGCGCGGCCGTGAGGGCGGCCGCGATTCCCGCCGGGGTCGCGCCGACGACGAGCAGATCCGGAAACCTGCGGCCCGTCTGCTGCGCGCGCGCAGCGTACGGAGCAAGCGAAAGAACAACGGCGCCTAACGCGGCGGCCGCTCTGCGGCGAAGGACGTTCACGGTACTAAAGAAACGAAGCCTGCCGCCCCGTCGTTTCTGCGCGTTGCACCTCCTCTTGTCCCCAGGCGTTTCCTAGAGCCTCGATCACAAGCGCCGAGCGGGTTTCGACACGGCCTTATACCTCAGGGGCGGCGTCGGCGCGAAAGGTCCGAGGCGACGTCGCGGTACAACGCACGTGTGGCACCGACGAGCAGTTCCGCGATACGAAATAACCCGTCACCGGAGATCGTAATGGCCTGCCATTCAACGGCCTGGTGGCGATGCACGAGCGCGTACGTATCGTTCCCGACGTCGTATATTGCGAATTCGTTGGACTCGGCGACGAGGCGCTCGGGCAAAAGGGTATCGGGGTCTATCGCTGCAACGAGTTTCATGCGGCTCCTCTCGACCGGCTATCTGCGTGCTTAGACTCGGGCCTGCTTCTCGGAGGCCCAGCGAGTTTCCAGCGCCTGCGCAAGACGGTTTAAAATATCGCGGCTGGTGGCAAGCGCAAGATGGTGTCCGATTAAGCGATCGAACGCAACGCCCATCCGCCCCAGCGGAGGCTGATATTCGCCGTTTAAGATGATGCGCGTTTTCAGCGACTCGATGCGAAAGCGCAGGACTCCGTGAAAGTCGGGTAACCAGCGTGATTGCGCGTCCCAATCAAATGCGATTTCATCGTGGACGCGTCCGGGTTCGGTGCGGTCGCGCCGCCGGCGGTATGCAACCGCGCTGTGATGCGTGAGTGCGCCGCCCAACGGCAGGCCGAGTTCGCGATATGGAAGCCGAACGCCGTCACTTGGATTTTCAAGCAGCGCGAAAATCACGTCGGCTTCGGCAACCGAAAATGAGAACGGGCAGTCCACAATTCGTTCGGAACTAACGGTCGTTCGCATCGCATGCCCCTCGTTTATCAGCGCGATCTGTCGCGCTACGTTCAGCCATCTCAGGACCGATTTGCGGCGACACTGGTTTCGTGAAGGGATCGTTCGTCGACAAAAGATGGGATGGGGGAAAGAGCGAGATTGGCACGCAGCATGTTGATGAGAATGCAGCCCTGTTCGATCGCGTCGTCGAGCGCGACATGGGTATGCGGCAGATCGGCGTCGATCCACTCGGCCGGATATTGCCGCTTTCCGACTTGGCGGTATTGGCGTTTCATCACGGCCGCAGCGTAGCTGCGCAGATCGAGGCTCGCAAACCCGACCGGGCTCTCTCCGAGATAGCGCTGGAAGTAATAGTACATGAACGTAAAATCAAAGCCGCTCGGCGCACCGCAGAAAATCGGCTTACCGAATCGGCGCATGTCATCGAGCCACGCCTTGGCATCGATCATGGCGATGCGCGGTCCGACGAGCTCTTCACGACACCTGCGGTACGCCCCGGCTTGCGCTTCCTGCGCCCACCAGTTCATCGTTCGCTCGTCCAACCCCGCGCCGTCCATCAATTCGAGATTTCGCGAGAACGTTCCGACGAGTTGCTTGTCGAGCGTGAACCCTGCAAGCCCGAAACTGAGCATCGAGAAGAGCCCGGGACATGGGCCGTTCGCTTCGACGTCGCAGGACACGTATAGTTCGGCCGTAGGTTGCTGCTGTTGGGGTGCGATGCGGTTTCATTGGCATGTATGAGTCAACGTCCCTCCGCACACGGCGCGGCGCTATGAACCGCGGGAAGGAACCGCGCTTCATTTATGCCATTGAGCGCAACGTGATAAAAATGGCGGCCCAATGAGTGCAACGCGCGCGTTGCTCGGTGAACTGATCGACGATGCAGGACTTTTTCCGCCAGCGCGGCTTTCAATGCTCAATGCCATCGCCGCGCACGAGCGCGCGCAAGCGGGCGATGCATACTGGATGCAGGGTCGTTTCGTCGTTCCGGCCTCGCGTCTAGCCGAACTGCGCGCGCATCTCGACGATTCACCCGATGCGCTTCCGACGAGCGTCGTACTCGACGGCGACCTCTCCGAGGGGCTCGCGGCTATTGCGCGGGAGGCGCGACGCGACAAGCGCATTGCGATCGAAGCGCTCGAAGTTCGGGCGGCGCAGATTACCGCACCTGCGAGGGGCGGCTTCGCGACGTTCGACGACGCATGCAACGAGGCGAGGTTGTCTTCTGCAATCGTTCGCTACGTCGAGTTCTCACTTGATATTGAACCGATGCAAACGCTGGCCGACCTCCGTCTGGTCCCCGATGCCGGTCGTCCGCTGTGTGCCAAAGTGCGCTGCGGCGGCGTCACCGCCGACGCAGTCCCCGATGCGCGCCGGCTCGCGGGATTCATCGCCGCAGCGAAATCATTCGACCTTCCCTTCAAAGCCACGGCAGGGCTCCACCACCCGATTCGTTACCGGAGTTCCCTCGGTTTTGCAGTGCACGGGTTCTTGAACGTTATAGGTGGAGCGGTGTTGCTGTTTGCCGGAGCGCTGGATCAAACGGGTCTTGAAACGATGCTTGTGGACGATGAGCCGAAGCACTTCCGTCTCGATGAAGAGGCGTTTGTTTGGAACGGCGTCGCGGTGGACGCGGCGACGATCGGCGCGGCACGGGGAGCGTTCGTGCACTCCTACGGCAGTTGCAGCTTTGATGAGCCGGTCGATGATCTTTACGCGCTCGGCATGCTGGGTCGGGACGCCCCGTGAACCTGAGCGTCCGGATCGACGTTGCGCCCGATTCCGACTTTCCACTGGAAAACTTGCCTTACGGCGCGTTCGTACGCGATGCGGGTGAAGCCCCACGACTGGGCGTTGCGCTCGGTGACGCGATCGTCGATCTGCGGGAGCTGGCACACGTGGGGCTGTTTGATGCGACGCTGAGCGACGCGCGCGCGGTGCTCTGCGCTGCCGATCTCAATCCTCTGCTCGCCCGCGGGGCGTCTGCGTGGAGAGCGGTCCGCGCGCGCCTGACCGAATTGTTACGCGCGCCGAACGATGAACTGCAGAGCGCTCGGGTCGCCAACTCCGCAGTCGTCTTGCAGCGCGACGTTGGCATGGCGTTACCAATCGCTGTCGGCGATTACGTCGATTTCTATTCGTCTCTCGAACACGCGACCAACCTCGGACGCATTATGCGCCCCGACGGCGAACCGCTGCTTCCAAACTGGCGGTGGCTGCCGATCGGCTACCACGGGCGCGCGGGGACGGTTGTGCCGAGCGGAACGCCGGTCGTGCGGCCGTGCGGGCAAACGAAGGCTCCCGCCGCGAGCGAACCCGCGTACGGGCCGACTCGTATGCTCGATTTCGAACTCGAGCTTGCGTTCGTAACCGGTGACGGGCCGACGCTTGGTACGCGTATCGCGCCGGAGAGCGCGCGCGAATACATCTTCGGCGTCGCGCTGCTCAACGATTGGAGCGCTCGCGACATTCAGGGTTGGGAGTATCAGCCGCTCGGACCGTTTCTTGCAAAGTCGTTCGCTTCGTCGCTCGGATCGTGGGTCGTTCCGCTCGAAGCGCTCGAGCCGTACCGGGTCGCGGGACCGCGCCAAGAACCTGCGCCGCTGCACCATCTTGCAACGTCGGATCGCGAGAACTACGACATCGCGCTCGATGCCGAGCTCGCATCGGCTCGCATGCGCGAAGGTGGCATCGCATCGCTTGCGATCACCCGCACGAACTTTCGCGACATGTACTGGAGCATGGCACAACAGCTCGCGCACGCAACCAGCAACGGCGCGCGCGTCCGCGCCGGTGACCTCTTCGGATCGGGAACGATTTCCGGGCGCGACTCGGACAGCTATGGCAGCCTGATCGAATTGACGTGGCGCGGTGCGCATCCGCTCACGCTTCCCGACGGCACGCAGCGTGCGTTTCTCGGGGATGGCGACGAGCTCACGTTGCGCGGCGCGGCGGTCGCCGAAGGCAAGCCCCGCATCGGACTCGGGACAGTCAGCGGGATCGTGTTACCAAGTAGGTAACGATGGGGCGGCTAAGGGTTCAACAGGGGCTCTGATCGTTTACGGTTTATCGGCTGTCGTTGTGCGGGCCGAAAGGTTGGTGACATCGATAAATGCAGCGTAAACGTCGGATACCGTACTTGAGCGGTACAGCGTCAGCGCGGCTTGTAATTGTCTTCCTCCGGAATCCGTGCGCGCGTAAGTCTCTGAGCCGAGCACATCGTTGGCCGTGCGGGTGATCGGCGACCATCCTGCGCGTGCCAGTTGAACGGCGAATGCGTCCAACAGTCGGATGGGAACCTTCGTCGTCGACGGTGGCTCCCTGCGGGCCGATTAACTGCGGTACTGGACTATCGGCCGACGGCATGCTTACCGGCGGGCGCGCGGTGCATGCATTGAGGGGCCCCGGTTGCGCCGATAGGACGTTCACGCGGAGATCGGTGTTGCTCGCCCGCGGAACGGTTATGTCGAGCCCTTGCAATCCGCTGCAATACAGCGAAAGCTCAGGAAGCTTGCTGGCTGCTTGCACAAAGCCGCCGGCGTTGTGGGACGATGGCACTTTCGTTGCGACGTAGCCGGTCTGCCGCAGCGCCGCAAGATACGAGGCGTAGCTCGTCGGCGTGTCCCTGGGCTCATAGAAACCTCGACGGAACCCTGATGAACATGCTGGAGCGCTCCCAGAATCGGCACGCCGGAGGGCAACGGCACCGGGGAAGTCCAATTTGCGGGTAACGCGCCGACAGTGGCTTTTACGCTCGCCGGGTAACCGTTATCCGCAAGTCGCGCGGCGAAGACCTGCGTGCTTTCATCGGCCGTTGCGGCACGCACGGTGACGGGGAGGGACGCTAGGGCGCTTGCAAAGCCGAGCGCCAACGTCGTCGCCATGGCGACGTTAGCTTTCGCTCACTGCTTGCGTGGCGGCTTGAAAGCCGATCTTCGAATGCGTGCCGTCGGCGTCGTGGAGCGTGATCGGGCCGCGTACAAGATATGGGCCGCTCGGACGGATTCGGATGTCGACCGCATCGCTCATGCGCGCGATTTTACGATCGCGCATGCTTAAGCCTGTAGTCCGTGCAGCCGACGATTCTACCGTGCGAAAGGACTGCTGTGGCGGCGGCGAAGTGCGCCATCCGATGGGTTCTCTTCGACTGCGCGCATCGGGCGCAATCCTGGCGGCGCTGTGCGTCGGCCTTGCGGCCTGCCAAGGCAATATCGGAAGCGGCGGACTCTCGATTCCGGGACCGCCGGCCTATACCAATCCGCAGGGTCCCGGCGAAGGAGCGCAAAGCCGCCAACGCGTGGTCGAGGGCGCGGTGCTCTTGGCCTCCGATCTCAAGGAAATTCCGCTGCCGGCCGTCGACGGATTCACGGTTGCCGTCGAGCTAGGCACCCCGGCTCCGGCCTCCCCTTCTGCCTCGGCCTCTCGCGCCGCAACACCGGGCCGCAGTGCATTGCGCTCGCATCGCGCCTTGGGCGCACAGCTCCTGGCCACAGCCTCGGCGTCGGCGGTCAGTGTCGCGAGCACGGCGCCCAGTAGCTCGCCGTCGCCTCAGCCGAGCGGTTCGCCGTCCCCCGGCGCCTCGGTGCCGCCGACGGGCCGGGGACTCCGGATCTCCGCAAGTCCGGGGCCGTCGCCCGGCGCACCGAAAATCGTCACGAAGACGACCGTGTACCCCGACGACGCGCCGCCCGCTCCCTCGCCGCAACCGAGCGGCAACGTCCAGACGTATGCCGTTCGAAAAGCGATCGTTCGCGGCTATGTCAATTCGGCGACGCCGCTCGATCTCTACGGGCTCGGCGCGATACGCTTCACGATTCCCGCTGACGAACAGAAGGACGGTCGCGGCTTCACGATTGCGCTCTTCGAATCGGGGCGCCACCGTCATCAATCGCTCGTGGCTTTTGATGCCGACGCAAAAGTCGACGGCAACGTCATCTCCGTGTCCGATACGCAGCCGTTGATTCTGAAAAAAGACACCGGCTATCTGCTGATGCTCTACGGCGACGAACTGCCCCCGACGCCCGGACCCGTCTCTTCCGGCTACTCCACCCCCGGTAACAATCCGTTCCCGACGCCGACCGGAAACTACACGCCGGGCTATCCAGGATCTCCGCAGCAGCCCGGCATGCCGGGACAAACGCCGAACCCATTCGGCACCCGTACGTATCCGTAGCTCGGATCCGTCGGGTCTTGCGCATTGCCGAATCCGATACATCGCGGATGCGCGCCGCCGACGTTGACGCGGGCGCGTCAGGCATGATACGGTGGCGACGGGCGCGCGCTTGCATAGTGCGTCTGGCGCCGGAAAGGAGAGAACAAAATGACAATCTTCCGCCCCGCTTGGTACGTATCGGTGCCTACCTGTTCTCTTTTTTGCGGCGTCATCACCACGCCGTTCTGGCGGTCGCCCGAAAGCTCTAGCGGTTAACGATTTCGTTTCGCCGTCGCCTTCGAGCCTCCGCAACCGCGGGGGCTTTTTCATCGCCCCCGATCCCCTTCCGACGATTGGAGGAATTCGTGAACTACGAGCTGGCAGCCCGGCTCGCGCTCTTACACCGCGACGACCTGCTGCGCTCGGCGGCCGTGCGACGGCTGCTCCTGCGCGCGCGGCCGCGTCCCCGCACTGCGCGTGCTCGGCTTGCCGTGAGCGTACGCGCAATGGGGCAGGCCGCATTGACGCTCGGCGATGCGATCGCCGAAACGCCGTAATGGGCGGATGGCGCCGTGTGCTATACTCGGTTTCGCCTTGGCGGGGGTTGGGCTCCGCGCAACGTTACCCTATCAACCCCGCCAGGACCGGAAGGTAGCAACGGTACGTAGGCCCTAACGTGTGCCGCGGTCTCCCTGACCCCCGGCGGGGTCTGTACAGGTTCCCACGCTGCGCTCGGTGGACCGGGACGGGCGGATCGGTCGAAGGCCGAACGCGAAGGTTGCGCGCAGCGCAGCTTACTAGAGAGGACCGCGATGCCCATCAGCGCACTGGCCGGACTCGTGTTCGGCGTGGCCGTCGTTTCCATCGGCCTCTATCATGCGACGCTCATAGCGCCACGGTTAAAGCGAGTCGACGCCGCACTCGGAGGCGCCCCGGACTTGGCTTCGTACGAGAGCGGCGACGTGCTGGCGCGCGAGCGGTCCACGCAGGCCGCCTTCGCGAAGCGAACCGAGGAACGGCTCGAGCGCATCGAGTCCGCGTTCGCGCGCGATCTGCTGCGCATCGGGTTTTTGCGCTACAACTCCTTTAGCGACGTGGGGTCGGATCAATCATTTACGCTCGCCCTCCTTAACAACCAGGGTGACGGCGTCGTCGTCACGAGTATCTTCGCGCGCGAAGAGACGCGCACGTACGGGAAAGCGGTGCGCCGCTTCACGCCGCAGCAAGGCGTCTCCAAAGAAGAACAGACGGCGATCGCCATGGCGCGCAACGGCGATGGCGTGCTGGCGACGCCGTGAGGGACGGCTATCTCGTCAAAATCGTCGCGCCGACCGGCTACCGCGTTGTTCGCCTTCACTTTTCGCGCGCGCATCTGGCCTTTGCGTTGGGGCTTGCGCTCGCGGCCTTCGTTGCGGTCGCAGGTTTGTATGCTTGGACGCTGCACCACGCCGAGGCACGCGTCGGCGAGTTGCGCTCGCTCACGAGTGCCCAGCGCTTACGGCTTCACTTCATCGATGCCCAGGCCTCCGCGCTCGGCGGTGAGGTGCGCACGCTCGAACGCCAGCATGCCGAGATCGAGCGCTTGATCGGGCGCGGCCAGGGCGTCGGCAAGCATCCGATTCCTAGTCAGGCTCGTGCGCGGCGACGGGTTGCGCGTCCCCAAGCGTACCGCCTCAACGATGACTTTGCGACGATCGCAGCACGCATCCAACGGTTGCGCACGAACTCGACGCGGATGAAGATGGCAAACGTCGACTTGCGGCGTCTGGCGCTGCACCTCGTCAATGTACGCCGGCTCCAAGAACTGGCGCGCGTTAGCGTGCTGGCCGCGATTCCGTCGCTCAATCCGGGGGGTGACGGGGTTGCAATTCGCTCTCCGTTCGGTTGGCGCGCCGATCCGTGGCCAGAGTTCCATGAAGGCGTCGATCTCGACGTGGACTACGGCGACAATGTCCGGGCGGCCGCGGATGGAACGGTGGCGGCGGCGGGATACGACGGTGGTTTCGGAATCAAGGTCGATATCGATCACGGCAACGGCTATCACACGTGGTACGCACACCTCTCGCGTGCCGACGTTACGCCAGGCCGGCGAGTACGGAAAGGGCAGCACATCGCCCTTGTCGGTTCGACCGGCGAGTCGACCGGGCCACACCTGCATTATCAAGTGATGCTCGACGGTAAGGCGGTCGATCCGGCGCCGTACCTCGAGGGTGTCCCGAGAGCGGTACTCGCCAACCGCCGCTGACCGGATGGCGCTGCCTCCTGTGATGGCCGTGTGGCCGGTAAGAGGCCTGCAAAGCATCGCAGGTGTTCACGCCGAAGATAGTCCGCGTGACGGCTATCTCTTGCAGCACGTGGATCGTGATCGGCTACGTGCTGCGAATCTTTTGGTTCGCGATGCTGCTTTACGCGCTCGTCTCGTGGGTTCCAAGCCTGCAGGGACGCTGGAGCGTATATTTGGCGCGCATCGTCGAGCCGGTTCTGATGCCCGTGCGGCGGATTATTCCCCCGATCGGCGGTCTTGATCTTTCGTTCCTCGTGGTCATCCTGCTCGTCGGCTGGATACTGCGCTCGCTGCCGCCTGCGTATTGCTATTACTAGTGGATTCGACTTTGGGACACCGTATCGGCTGCCGGGCAAAGCCCGGCTGCTGCCAGGGTCCCTAAAGTGACTTCCTCGGGAACACTGCCGACCGGCGCTACGCGCGTCGCGTCGAACGTTCGTAATTTTTGCATCATCGCCCATATTGATCACGGCAAGACGACCCTATCGGATCGGCTACTCGAGGTTACGCGCACGGTGGCGCACCGGGAGATGGAAGCGCAAATGCTCGATGCGATGGATCTCGAGCGGGAGCGAGGCATCACGATCAAGATGCATCCGGTCACCCTAGACTACCTCGCGCGCGATGGCGAGCGGTATGAACTTAACTTCATCGACACACCCGGGCATGTCGACTTTTCATCTGAGGTTTCGCGATCGCTCGCGGCCTGCGAAGGCGCGCTTTTGGTCATCGATGCGGCACAAGGCATCGAGGCGCAGACGCTCGCGAACTATCATCTCGCGCTCGAACAAAACCTGACGATCATTCCGATCATCAACAAGATCGACTTACCGGCTGCCGACCCCGAGCGCGTCAAAAAAGAGATCGAAGAACTGCTCGTCATCGAGGGCGGTGACGCGATTCTTGCCAGTGCAAAAGAAGGCATCGGGATTTCCGAAATCCTGGAAGCGATCGTGGCGCGCATACCGCCGCCGCGTGGCAGCGATGACTACGTGCGCGGGCTCGTCTTCGATGCGCAATTCGATCCGTACCGCGGCGTCGTATCGTACGTCCGCGTCACCGACGGTACACTTCGCGCCGGCACCCGCTTCATGTCGATGAATCAGAAAAAGGTGTATGAGGCGACGGAAGTCGGCGTCTTCAAGCCCGATATGCGCAAGACTCAGGCGCTCGACGTCGGCAACGTCGGCTACGTGATTGCTAATATCAAATCGCTCGGCGACATCGACGTGGGCGATACGCTCACCGAAGCCGCGCGTCCGGCGCCCGAGCCGCTACCGGGTTATAAACCGATCGTCCCGATGGTGTACTGCGGACTGTATCCCAACGAAGGCGTCGAGGTGTCCGAGCTGCGGGAAGCCCTTGAGAAGCTCGCGCTCAACGATTCCGCGTTACACTATGAGCCCGAAAGTTCCATTGCCCTGGGCTTCGGATTCCGCTGTGGGTTTCTCGGAATGCTGCACATGGAGATCGTTCAGGAACGGCTCGAACGCAACTACGATCTCGACCTGATCGCCACGTCGCCGTCGGTCGTTTTCCACGTGACGCTGACCGACGGGCGAATCGAATCGATCGACAACCCCGCGAAGTTGCCTGCACGCGATAAGATCACGCTCATGGAAGAGCCGTACGTCCGCTCGACCGTCATTACGCCGCCCGAATACGTCGGCGCCATCATGGAACTGACGCAGAATCGACGCGGCGCGCTGACGAACATGGAATACCTCGCCGACGGCAGGGTGATCCTCACGTACGAGATGCCGCTCATTGAAGTAATCATTGACTATTTCGATGCCTTAAAATCGCGTACGAAGGGCTACGCTTCGCTCGACTACGAGGTAATGGGCTACCGCGAGGGGGATCTGGTCAAGCTTGAAATCTTGCTTAACGCCGAGCCCGTCGATGCCCTTTCATCGATCGTCGCACGCGAGAAGGCGGCCTCGCGTGGGCGCGCGCTTACCGAGAAACTCAAGGAGCTCATACCACGTCAGATGTTCGACGTGCCGATTCAAGCGGCAATCGGCGGCAAGATCATCGCGCGCGAGACGGTCAGCGCGATGCGTAAGAACGTCCTTGCGAAGTGTTACGGCGGCGATATCACGCGCAAGCGCAAGCTGCTGGAAAAGCAGAAGGTCGGCAAGGAACGCATGAAACGCGTGGGTCGTGTCGACTTGCCGCAGGAAGCGTTCATGGCGGTGCTGCGCCTGGGAGAAACGTAGTCCGCAGGGTTGCCGGCGAGCGCCGACAACCCTCCACGAACGTTCGGATTACTTCTTCACCCACTCCACGCAATAGCCGTTCGGCGAGATCGAGCCTTGCACGATCTGGCATGCGCCGGACGCCTTCATCGGATCATGCTTGGCGGCGATATAGAAGCGGCACGCGTTACATTTCTTGCCGCCGACGGGATGACTGACGTATTTCACCGCGTTCTGCGGCGATTTGCTTGCGGCTTCGGCTTGGGTGCGCAGAGCGGCGAGTGCGCCGATGGCAAGTGGTGCCATCGCTAGCTTGCCGAGTGCTTCTGCGCGTGAGACGTGATTGTCGTCTTTCATGGACTGACCTCGATACAGAGCGTGGAGTGTTTATAAAGACCCAGTAAGTAACTAGGGCAAAGCCCGACACGGTCCTCGTGCTTGCAACGAACCCGTTCGTGCGCCACGTTTCAGGATGCTCTTAATTAGGGCGTCCTAACTTGTGAGAGGCTGCACTTTGGCTTTACGCCCGCTTTACAATCGTGATTGAGAGGCGTATACTAAGCCCACGTCTCGAGACGAAGAAGCACCTGAAGCACCGAAGGAGGGCGATTGAACTCGCAAGATCCACCGGGGCACTTGGACGAAGCGCACCAGCGCGCCTAACGCGCACGAGCGTCTTCGGAGACAAATGAAATAGCGAACGCCGCGCGAGATATAATTTCGAGCGGCGTTCGTGTTTTACTCGCATACTGGGGTTCGCCTTTCCGGCTGCGGCGCAGGCGCACCTGAAGTAAAACTATCCGCCACCGACATCAAAGAGGATTGCGTTCCAACACTCAAAATAGCGCGAAACGGCTTAGCTGTAGAGACGACCGGGATGTAGCTCAGCTTGGTAGAGCGCGTCGTTTGGGACGACGAAGTCGCAGGTTCAAGTCCTGTCATCCCGACACGATCGATACGCACCCGCTCGCCGGCACTTTCCGTGCCCTTGCGCCAACGTGGTATTCTAGACGACGGAACTAGCAGCCCGATGTCGTGCGCCCGTGGTCTAATGGATAAGGCACGAGTCTTCTAAACTCGAAGATGGGGGTTCGATTCCCTCCGGGCGCACTTCGCGGTGGTTGTAGCTCAGCAGGTTAGAGCGCTAGACTGTGACTCTAGAGGTCGCGGGTTCGGATCCCGTCAGCCACCCCAATCCGGCTTACGAACGACCATGGCTCCGCGGCGGCTCGCGTTCGGCATCGGCAGTTTCGTGTTTCGCCGGCGCAAGCGCGGTAAGTAATGCGTCCGCAGCGCGACGTCTATGGCTTGTGCGGTTCTTTTCATCTTCGGAAAGTTCCGCGAACGTCCGACCGTCGGCAGTCATGAAGATCGCATCGTAGGAGAACCCCGCATGGCCTCGTTCGCATGGGGCGATCGAGCCATCGCGGGTTCCAGTGGCCGTCGTCTCGATGCCGCCGCAAGCAATAAAGTGAAGCGCGCACACGAACCGAGCGGATCGCTCGCTATCGGTGCGCAAGTCGGGTTCGGCGAGAAGTTTAGCGCGACGCTCGGACCACGTCGCGCCTGGACCTCCGTAGCGGGCGGAACGTATCCCGGGAAGCCCTCCGAGAGCAGCGACCTCTAGGCCGGAATCATCGCCGAGGACGTTGGAGATATTCCCTTCGGTTGTCAGCCGTGCATATAGTGCACGTGCCTTTAGCGCCGCATTCTCTGCGTATGAATGTTCGCCCTCAGCGACGTCCTCATAATTCTCGTGCGCCGCGAGCGTCCAGCCGGCTGATGCAAAGATGCTCCGCAACTCCCGCAATTTGCCCGCGTTTCGCGTCGCGACGTAGACCAACATATTAGGCAACGCCTTACATGTGCGAAGCCCGTGGTCCCGCCCATATAGGGCGCTTGACGTGAGTAGTGCCGCAATGTGCCCTCGGGTATCATGACACTCAGCGCGGCTACCCAAGCCAAGCACCCCGTGAGCATCTCGGAAACTCCGGATATTAAGATGCCGAAAAACCATAGGAAAACGTAACGCGTCGTCGATTGCTCTTTAACTCACGCGGGACTCTCGGGGCAGGTCGAGGTTTCATTACTTTAGCTGTATAGCTGCGCTGATAACGTGCCGAAGGAGGTGAAATGCCGCAAGCACGCCGGCATTCTTGATGAGGCGCCGTCGGCGTACAAGGATGTGGATGCGGTTATGGCTGCTCAGGCGGATGGTCGACATCGCGCACGTCGTGAAATAGGTCATCCGTGTTAAGGGATGATGCGCCCGATCCGATGCGGCTCGTCGGAAAGTGACGGCGGCCGCCACGTAGGCAGACGCCACGGTCGCGCCTAAACCTCACTCCAAGCGCCTTTAGCTCAATTGGTTAGAGCATCGGACTTTTAATCCGCTGGTTCTGGGTTCGAGTCCCAGAGGGCGCACCAGCCGTTCACCCGAATTGCCTTCGCCCGACGCGCACCGCTAGCTCAATGGTAGAGCAGTTGACTCTTAATCAATTGGTTGAAGGTTCGAGTCCTTCGCGGTGCATGTCGCCTAAGCCCATACGCTAGGATTGTACGGCGTTCCGCGACCTCGCCCGTATTTAGCCTCGATTCACGAGGACGACATGCGTTTTGTTCGATGCCGCATTCGCGCCGAACACTCGTCGTTGCAAAGGCGCCCGCATACCACTGCGGCCGTGTCGCACCCGGACCAGCCAACGCACGCCCGAGCAGTGCTTTGCGCGGGTACTTCCGAAGCGCCCAACGCGACGCTTCCTTCGACCATCACGGCCTCATGCGCATCGTTGATGCGCGCGCATTCACCGTGCACTCGGCCGCCATGACGCGTTAGCTCAGTAGCAACGCTGTCGTCGGGTGCTCGGACACATTCGCAATGAACCGCCGAGAAATCAAGTGATGCGATGGCGTTCATCGGTGCGCCTCGGAGCGGCCTCATCCGGAGATCTGCGTTTGTCTTTGGGGCTCTTTGCGCGGTCGTTGTCGACGTAGTTCGATGTACGGTTCGCTATCTCGCGGAAGTCCGACATGACACGCGACATCGCGTTGGGAGGCGCGCGAACTATGCGAAGACGAGGTAATCTATGCTACGGCCGGCGATGACGTGGCGTGCAAGCGCGATCTCCGAGATGTACCGACCGCTTGGCAGCGGCGGCATCCTCCTCAAACACGTCATAAACTCCTTAATGAAACGCGAGAAGTCTGCGGAGCGCGTGAGTGTCATCATCGACGGAACAGGATTGCGGCATCGGCTCCCACGATTCTCCGCTGGCAGCCACGGCCTCTGGCCGGCCAATTACCTGATCAAACGTCGCGAGCGCTCGCAACGGGATCGCCTACGGAGAACGGGCTCACGTCGACGGATTCAGCGAACAAGTCTTTGACGTCATCGTGTAGTCCGAATCCAAGCACCAAACGCCACCGGCCTAAACCTCGCAGCCACGTGAACCACACAGCCACGTAATTACACCACGAGAAAGCTCGCCCTCACAATCAAGGGCGCCCGAAGGCCGCGTTCTCCGCTGCGAGGCTTTTTGGAATCCGGGGGAACGATGCTCGCATGAAGCTGCTACTCGAAATCCTCCTCTCCGTCGTGCTGCACCCGATCGCGCTCGTGCTGATGCTGATCGATATTGCCCGCCGCAGCGATCTCGGCTCAGGGAAGAAGCTGATCTGGGCGCTGGTCGGGCTTCTCTGGGGCGTCGGAGAGATTCTCTACATCATCGTCGGCGACGGAGCACTCTGGTGAGTGCGCGTCAGAGCCGCGACGGGCTCCTCAAGCGACGAATCCGCCCTCGGCATCGGGCCCGTCGGGCACGACGTAAGGACGCTGCGTCGGTTTGCCGAGCATGAGCACGCCGTCGCAGCCATGATGTAAACAAGGTGTACCGACATAAGTCGCCGCCGCCGCCGAATAAAACCGGTCCAGGCAACGTCCACACCAGAGGTTTTCGGATCCGGAGTCGGCGGGTAGCTCGGGGGTCACCGTGATCCTCTCAAACGTGAAGGGGGCATCGGAAGAACTACTCGTTCCCATAATGTCGAGCGCACCACGGTGCGTCAAGGGACATCGGGGAACCTTGCCGTCACACTTTCTTTCCGGTAATGACCGACCGACCGCACAAAGTGAGGAAGAGTATCCGTCGAAACGCCGGCTATGCACAAGCCCCGGTTTTCTGCATCTGCCGCGGCCGCCACCTTCGCGCTGTATCTTTTGTGGAGCGGCGCTGCAAGCGCCCAAATTCTTCCCGCACCTCCAGGAATACCGGGCGCCATCGCGGGCCAAGAACAACAGGGCCTCTATACGACGGCACCCATCGTGCTCGACGGAGCAACCCTGTTCCGCGTCGCCGTGTCCGTAAACGCGAGCGCGAGCGCGACGTCCCTCGCAACGCGCGTGAACGACATCGAGACCGCGCTCGGCGAAGTCGTTGCGACTGTCGGATCGGGCAACCATCAGGTGACGACGTACGACACGCGCTCGCTGCGCGTCCACATCGAACACACCGGCGGCGTCGACGCCCTCGAAGTCGTCGACGCGCAGCACACCGATCCGTTGCCGATCGTTACCATCACAGCAGCCGACGCGCGGTATAATCAAACGACTGTCGACGCCTTGGCGACCGAGTGGCGTGGCGCGCTCGAGAGCGGTCTGGTGCGCGCGCTACTGCGACGCGAGCCGGCGGTGCAGCGGCGTAGTCTCGTCGCGGTCGCCCGCACGGCAGGCTTCTTAGTGCTCGCATCGTTGCTAGTGTGGGGATTGCGAGTCTGGTTCGCGCGCCGCATCGCCGTGCTTTCGCAAGAGGCGTCGGCACGAGAACGTCGCGCGCGTGCCGCGCGAACGTCCGATGAAGCCGCCGGCGGCGACGCTGCGGCGTATCGCAAGCGGCGCCGCTTTCTCGCAATCGCGATTCGCGCGGTGGAACCGGAACGGCGGCTCGGGCTGTGGCGAGCGTTCTCGGAAGCGCTTCTCTGGGGGCTTTTGCTCGCATGGTTCATCGCGGGAACCTGGGCCTTTTCGCTTTTTCCGCAAACCTCGCCGCTCGCCGGGACGCTGACGCGTGGGACGCTCGCCATCGCGACGACGGTCATCATTTTGGGCTTGCTCAACCGCGCGCTCGACATCGTCATCGCACGGCTCGCCGGTGCTTGGCGCGCCGCTCCGTTCGCAAACTCCGAGGACCGCGCACGTCAACTGTTGCGTATTCCGACGATCGCGCGCGCCCTGCGCGGCTTCAAAGGATTCATTCTCGTTTTCGCGGGCGTGCTGGCGGTGCTCGGCCAGGGGGGCGTCCCGGTCGGCTCCATTTTCACGATCGGCGGCCTCGCCGCCCTTGCGCTGTCGCTTGCAGCGCAGAGCTTCGTGCGCGATTTCATCAACGGCTTTCTCGTGCTTCTTGAAGATCAGTACGTCGTCGGCGACTACGTTACGGTCAACGCCTACAGCGGTGTGGTCGAAGCGCTCACCTTACGCATGGTGCAACTGCGCGATACGAGCGGCGAGCTGATTACGATTGCGCATAGTGCCGTAACCGCCGTCGCCAATCAATCGCGCAATTGGTCGCGCGTCGACTATCGCGTTCCCGTCGATCCGCAAAGCGACGTGACCAAAGCCCTCGACCTCGTTCGCAGCGCGATCGACGGTCTTCGCTACGAAGAGGCGTGGCGAGACGTGATGCTCGGTGACATCGAGTGGATCGGCATCGACGGCCTCAGCAAAGATTGGGCGATCGTTCGCGCCGTCGTCCGCACGGCGCCGCTACGCCAGTTCGCGCTACGCCACGCAATCAATGCACGGGTTTACGATGCCTTCGCAGAGGCGCAGATCGCGCTCGGCGCTCAGATTCCCGGCGTGACGTGATGTGACGCCCGCAGCGAATGTCAAACGGCGCGTCAACCTTCGGCTTTCAGCAGTTCGATCACGAACGTCAGCGTTGCGTTCGGCGGGATGACGCCGCCCGCGCCCTGCGCTCCGTAACCGAGCTCGGGTGGTACGACCAGCTTACGTTTTCCGCCGACGCGCATCGTCGCGACGCCTTCATCCCAGCCCTTGATCACGCGCCCCGCGCCGAGCGGAAAGGAGAACGTTCCGCCGTGGTCGGCCGAAGCATCGAACTTCTGCCCGTTTTGCAAGGTCCCGACGTAGGTGACCGTCACGAGCTGCCCCGTTCTCGGCCGCGCCCCTTTTCCGACGACGAGGTCGACGTAGCGTAGTCCGTCGCGAAGCGACACGACTTTCGGCGCGCGCATCGAACGCTTCGGCGCGCGCACGGAACCGAGATGTGCGGCGTTCGCGGCGAGCGGCACAGCGATGAACCCGAGCGTAAACCCAAGACGCTTCATAGACGCGCAGGTTCGTACCGGGAGGTCGGCCCTCCGCTCGGCGGCGCCGGGTCCGCTGCGACGCGACGTCGATTTTTATTCGCATACATCGCCCGGTCCGCGCATTCGAGCAGCTCCGCAGCTTCACGGCCGTCTTCGGGGTAGACGCACACGCCGGCGCTCGCGCCGACGCGCGCGACCGCGCCGTTCGCGCCGCTGGAGGGACGTTCGATCACGCCGCACAGACGTTCGACGATGCTTTCGGCCGCATCGCGCGCGCCGACGCCGTCAAGCAGAACGGCGAACTCGTCGCCGCCGACCCTGGCCGCAAAGTCGTCGGCGCGTAGTTCGGCGCGCAAGCGTTCGCCCACCAGATACAACACGCGGTCGCCGGTCGCGTGTCCGAACGTGTCGTTTACGTCCTTGAAGCCGTCGAGATCGATAAGAACGACCGAGAACGGCAGGTCTGCTGAACGGTGCTGCTCGAGGCGCTCGAGAAACGCTCGACGGTTGCCGAGCGACGTGACCGCATCGCTGAGTGCATCGCGTTCAAACCCGGCGCCCCTACGCACGAGTGGAATGAAGCCAATACCGATGAGAGCCAGCACTGCAATCTTCGCGATTGTCAGCTCTTCGGCGACGCTCAGCGCGTTGCGCGTTGCGGCGGTTCGGCGCAGCGACGTTGCGAGTATGCGGGCCTGCACGTCGGCATCGAGGCGGCGATAGTGGTCCAAAGCAAATTTCCCGAGCGTGAGTTCGCGCGTGGCGCGCGCCCGATCTCCGCGCGCAACCAAAGCGATCTCCCTGGAAAAGTATGCTTGCAGATCATGGGAGCCGGCGGCTGCGAGCGCAAGCTCGTCACGGCTAATGCCAAGGTGGCCTGCAGGGGCAACGATGTCGCGCTGATCCGCGGCGAATTGGCGCCGGCCCGCTAGGTAGATGTCGAGAAAGTTCTCGTTACCGGTCGCCACATAGGCGCGCACACCCGTCTCTTCGTTGACGAGCGCAAGCAACGCGTCGCGTTGCGCAAGTTCGCGCCCGATGAGATCGTCGCCGGCATAGATCTGGTCGCCGAGGTGCCGGAATTCCCCGAGCGCCGCGAGGCTGATGGCGAACGCGAACGCCAGGGTAAGCGCGCAAAGTAACCCAAGCCGGCGACTGGTATGCTGGATCACGGCGGATCTCGACACCTCCTTACTCCAAGGTATCGGCCCTCGGCAGCAGGTCCGCATGTGCGCTACGATCCAATGTCGCAGAGACGGCCTTGCAACGTGGGCGAATGGCGGAATTGGTAGACGCGCTGGATTTAGGTTCCAGTGGGGCGACCCGTCAGAGTTCGAGTCTCTGCTCGCCCACGTCGTCTCCGCGTAGCGCAGGCGCTGCCCGAGGAAGTCGTCTGGCAGCACCGAATCGGCTCGGGTCGTTCGCGGAAGTAGCTCAGCGGTAGAGCATCGCCTTGCCAAGGCGAGGGTCGCGAGTTCGAATCTCGTCTTCCGCTCCACGCGCACGAGCGACACGTCGCACTCTTTGCCCCGAAGCGCAACGGGGGCCACGCCCGGAGCAGCCGGGCTTCTTCGAAGAGGCTCACGTGAGCGTCGCTACCGTCAAACGCTTAGACCCAACGCAAGTCGAACTCGAGATCGAGATTGCAAAGGACGAACTCGACAAAGCGCGCGAGCGCGCTTTCCGCGAGCTCGTTCGCAACGTGCGCATTCCGGGATTTCGACCCGGTAAAGCGCCACGCAAAATCTACGAAGCGCAATACGGAAGCTCGCAGATTGAAGAACGCGCGCTCAATGCAGTCGTGCCGCAAGTCTATTCGCGCGCGTTGCAAGAGAACGACCTCGACCCGCTCGACCAGCCGCAGATGGAGTTGCTTCCGGAGGAAGAAGGTCAGCCGCTGCGCGTTCGGGCGACGGTCTCAGTGCGGCCGCAGATCGAGCTCCACGAGTATAAGGGCGTTTTGCTGCACGCGCCGGCCGTCGCCGTCACCGACGACGATGTCGAAAAGGCGATGGACGAGCTACGCCGTAACGCCGCGACCTTGGTGCCGGTCGAGCGCGCCGTGCAGAGCGGCGACGTTCCCACGCTCGACTACGCCGGTACGCTCGAGGGCGAACCCTTCGAGGGCGGCAGCGCCGAAAATCAAGCGACGACGATCGAAGAGGACCGCTTCATTCCGGGCTTCGGCGCCGGGATCATCGGCATGTCGCCGGGCGAGACCAAGGACGTCGCGGCCCGCTTTCCCGACGACTACGCGAACGCAACCCTCGCCGGCCGGGACGCCATATTCCGCGTGTCCGTCCTCGAGAATAAGATTGCGGAGCGGCCCGCGCTCGATGATGATTTTGCCAAACGCTTCGGCGATCCGGAGGCGACCGTCGCAAGCCTGCGCGATGCGATGCGCAATCGGCTCGAAGCCGATGCGCGCAACGTCGAACGCCGCGAACTCACCGGGCAGTTACTCGAGGGGTTGCTCGCGGCGCATCAATTTGCCGTTCCCGCGGTGCTCGTGGACCGCGAGAGCGAGAACCTTCGCGGCGAGGCCCGCAGCTACGTGGAGCGGGCCGGGCTGACGTGGGCCGAGTACCTCGAGCGGCAGGGCAAGAGCGACGATGTCGTCCTCGGCGAATCGCGTGAGGAGGCGGAGCGGCGGGTCAAGACGTCGCTCTTAATTGAAGCGATCGCCAAAGCGGAGAATATCACGGCCACCAGCGCCGATATCGAAGCCGAAGTCCGCCAGCTGAGCGAGCAGCACCGGCAACCGCGCGAGGCGATCCTGGAGATGCTGCGCTCGAACTATAGCGCGCTCGTCGACGGCATCGTACGCACGAAGACCGTCGATTTCCTCATCGAGAAGGCGCATGTCACGAGGGAGACCGCTTCCCCCGAAGCAACTTCCGCGTCTCAAACGTAGTCACACGGAGGGGCCGCCGACCGCGGTTCATTTACAGGCACTAGCCCACCGGCATCGGAGAACGAATTGGGTCACCTAGTCCCCATGGTCGTCGAGCAGAGCGCGCGCGGAGAACGCGCGTTCGACATCTATTCGCGTCTGCTCAAGGAGCGCATCATCTTCGTGGGCGGCGTCGTCGACGACGCCCTGGCGAACCTCGTGATCGCGCAGCTCTTGTTCCTGGAGCGCGAGGACGCCGACAAAGATATCGACATGTATATCAATAGCCCCGGGGGAAGCGTTACGGCCGGGCTGGCAATTTACGACACGATGCAGCTGGTCAAGTCCGACGTTGCCACGATTTGCGCGGGGATGGCCGCTTCGATGGGGTCAATCCTGCTCACGGGCGGTGCGCAAGGCAAGCGTTTTGCCCTACCGCATGCAAAGATTCTGATCCATCAGCCGTGGGTTCAGCAGATCGGCGGCCAGGCGACCGACGTTGAAATCGCGGCACGCGATCTGATCGCGACCCGCCGTACGGTTGCGGGCATCTATGAGAGCACGACGAAGAAGCCGATCGATCAGATTCTCAAGGACATCGACCGCGACTATTACATGACCGCCGAAGAGGCGCGCGAGTATGGCTTGGTCGATCAGATCTTCAGCAAAGAGATGCGCAGCGGCGCTCCTACACCGGTTTAGCTCCCCAGAACAATAAGGATCGTTCGTGTTCCGATTCGGTGACGACAAGGGTCAACTCAAGTGCAGCTTTTGCGGTAAATCGCAGGAGCAGGTCCGCAAGCTGATTGCTGGCCCGGGCGTGTACATCTGCGATGAGTGCATCGAGTTGTGCAACGAGATCATCGAAGAGGAACTCTACAAGAACGTCGACGAGAACGTTCGCCTTCGGAACATTCCGAAGCCCAAAGAAATCAATCAGATTCTCAACCAGTACGTGATCGGCCAAGAACGCGCGAAGAAGTCGCTCGCGGTCGCGGTCTACAATCACTACAAGCGCGTCAACGCGGGTGGGACGGCCGACGAGGTCGAGCTGCAGAAATCGAACATTCTGCTGGTCGGTCCCACGGGTTCGGGTAAAACGTACCTCGCGCAGACCCTCGCCAAGATTCTCGACGTTCCCCTCGCCATGGCCGATGCAACCTCGTTGACGGAGGCTGGTTACGTCGGCGAGGACGTCGAGAACATTCTGCTCAAACTCATTCAGGCTGCCGACTACGATGTCAAGCGCGCCGAGAAGGGCATCGTCTACATCGATGAGATCGACAAGATCGCGCGCAAGAGCGAGAATCCGTCGATTACGCGCGACGTCAGCGGTGAGGGCGTACAGCAAGCGCTGCTCAAGATTCTGGAGGGAACGACCGCGAACGTGCCGCCGCAGGGTGGCCGCAAGCATCCCCACCAAGAGTTCATCCAAATCGACACGACCAACGTATTGTTCATCTGCGGCGGCGCCTTCGACGGTCTCGAAAAGATCATCGAATCGCGCACCGCTTCGAACGCGCTGGGCTTCCGCAGCGTCCCCGAATCCAAGCGCGACGGGCGGACCGGCAAACTTCTGCGGCAATTGATGCCCGAGGATCTGTTGCGGTTCGGCCTGATCCCGGAGTTCATCGGCCGTCTCCCGATCGTCGTGACGCTCGACGCACTCGATGAACTCGCGTTACGCCGCATCCTCGTTGAACCGCGCAACGCGCTCGTGCGTCAGTTTCAGAAGATCCTGAGCATGGACGGCGTCGACTTGACCTTCACCAAAGAGGCACTGGTGTCGATTGCGAACCGGGCGCAAGGCCGTAAAACGGGCGCTCGTGGTTTGCGCAGCATCCTCGAAGAAGTGATGCTCGACGTGATGTACGACCTTCCGAGCCTTCAAGGCGTCAAGAAGTGCATTATCAACAAAGAGGTCATCGAGAAGAAGGAGCAGCCGGCGCTCGTCTACGCCGACCGGCCGAAGGACCTCCCGGCCTAGGCGAGCGCCTTAAAAGCCGGACGCCGCAGGTGACCGTGCATGCGCGCGCGTAAGCGCGCCGATCGGCTAGCTTGAGCGGCTCATCGGATTAAGTTCCGCCGGCCGCGCTTAGCGGCCGCGCGTCCGTTACGCGTTCGCGCCGCCGACCAGATCGAAGTGGCGGACGTGGAACGCTCGATGCATGAGAAACGAGGCCGATACCCAAGGGTTCGGAGCTGCGGCCCGACTCGCAAAGGGGTGCATCTCGGGTTTCATGTCAGTCCCGGGAGGCGGAGCCGCACGAGTGTCGGCTTGACACGTGAATTCACGACCGTACCGCTCAGGCGGTTGCGCGATCGAACGCGAGGAGCGTCTCATGATTGCTAGGATGTGGAAGGGCCGCACGCGCTCGGCGGACGTTGAAGCGTACCGGGCGTACGTCCACGCGACCGGGCTCGCCGAGTACCGGAGCACGCCCGGCAATCGCGGCGCCTGGATGTTGACTACCGTCGATGGCGACGAAGCGGAGATCATCACGATTTCGCTGTGGGAGTCGCGCGAGGCGATCGCAGCGTTCGCCGGCGACGACATCAGCGTTGCGCGGTTCTATCCCGAAGATGCGCGCTATCTCGTCGCGGCCGATGCGCACGCCGTCCATTACGACGTCGACGTCGCATGATCGCCGCGCGCTCGATGAGCGGTCGAATCGGTAGCGTTAGTTCGCGACCTCGGGCTTATACGTTCCAAAGGTCCAGGGGTGGCCGTCGAGATCGCTTGCTCGGAAGTCGTGCGACCCGTAGTCTGTATCGTACGGGGGTTGTCTGATGGTCGCGCCGGCTGCGGCTGCGCGGGCGTACAGAGCGTCGACGGCGGCGGCGTCGGGCAGGACGACCGTAGATGCCCGCGGTAACAGCGTGCACCTGTTGCGGTGAGCGTACCGGGTTTACCGGGTCGTCGTCGCGCGTGTTGCCGAGCATAATCAGGTTGCCGGCGATGATGAGTTCGGCGTGCGAGATGGTGCCGTCGGAATGGTCGTACACGACATGCGTCTCGGCGTCGAACGCCCGCTGCAACCATGTGATGGCGGCGCGTGCGTCGGCATAGCGTAGCCCTGGAAAGATCGTTTGGCCCGTAGCCATCTTTACGGTATTCATGAGGCGAGTCTATGCGAACCAGGCGGCGGATTCTTGGAAAAATGAACCGGCGGGCTCGTCCTCGGCGTCGGCGTGGGCGAGATGGTTGCTGTTCGGGAAGCGGAACGCTTCGAGGTAGCGGCGCGGCGTGAGGCCCGCATGCTCGCGGAATTCGACGTTCATGTGTGCCTGGTCGTAGTAGCCGGCTGCTAACGCGATTGCCGACAGCGAGTCGCCACCATTACCGGCGCGGAGCAGTTCGAGCGCTCGATGAAAGCGGACAACCCTGGCGTAACGTTTCGGCGCGAGTCCTACCTGCTCGCGGAAGCGCTGCGCCAGACGCGAACGCGAACGTCCGCTCAGCTCGTCCAGTTGGGCGATTGCTACGCGGGCGCCGTCACACTGGATCCGCTCGAACACCGCGGCGACGACCGGGTCGACGCCGCGCGCACGTGCTAGCCGTGCCCGAAGCCAGCCCGCGGCGGTCCGGACGCGCGCAGCACTTTGCCGCCGATCGTCGAGCTGCTCTGCGAGTTCCGCAGCCGATCGCCCGATGACGGCGCGCAGGTCGACGCTACGATTCGTTAATTCAGCGAGCGACGTGCCGAGCAGAGCGAAGGCCCCGAGCGGACGCAACGTGACACCGAGCACGCGGCAGCGGCCGCGCGGCCCCTCGATCGTCGCCGTCGCTGTCTGTAGACCGTCAAGGCAGATTGTCGGGAACGGCTCACCGCCAACGGGCCGGTGCGGTTCGTCGAGTTGGATGGCAAGTTCGAAGGTGCCGCTGGGAAAGAGTTGCTCGCGCTGAAAGAGCAGCGTTCCGTCGAAATCCCAGATGCGATCGACCACGCCGGACAACGCATCGTCGCGCGCCGGCGCCCAATGACTCGACGTCCAATCTCCGAGCACGGAGTCGCAGTGCAGTGTCTCGATTATCAGCGATTCATTCATAAGGCGATCACGCGAGCGGCCGACTCATGCGATCGCCCGGTACGGCGTCGAACGGCGTGGCGGCCAACGCCGACGCCGGGACCAGCGAGTCGACGCAACGGCTCATACGCTCAACGAGCCGAGCGTCGTCGTCGGCGGTGTGCGCGGCGAGCAGCTCGTCTAGTGGAATTCCGGTCTTATGCTTTGGGGCGGACTTTCGGAACACGCAAACGCGCTTCGCGCCTAGTCCGCCGAGCCATCTAGAAAGGGACTCTTGGGGCTATCGCGGCGCGAGCGGCTGTAACCTTTGAGCCTGCAACGCTCAGTGACGTTGGTCCTGGAGCTTGCCGCGATTTGCGGGGGAATTCGAACGAGGCCTGAGGGCTAAAATAGAGCGGCGGCGTACCTCTTCGATTGCAACATCCAGGAGGTACAGCACCGTGAGATCAGCATACCCGAAAGTCCACCGTCTTGCCAAGCTCGACGGAGCGCAGTTCCAGCGCGACCTCGAGGCGCTCTGCTACGCCAGGGCCGGCGAACTCTTGCAGGCCTACGTAGAAGCC
>JAABUZ0100003085.1_pt1 | contig 25637 bp, 31 predicted proteins | sample 5562091 | NCBI WGS metagenome assembly JAABUZ01 (sample SAMN12813069, study PRJNA571459) | rock metagenome | isolation source: Antarctica rocks | place: Antarctica: Victoria Land, Linnaeus Terrace sud | collected 2015-12-21 | reverse complement strand
CAAGCCACCTTGGTAACGCGCCCCGTGACACTCCGACCCGGGACATGACGACGACCGAGGTCAATGACCATCATTCATTGCCAGTTATGGCCGGCACTCCCAAGAAAATCGGTGGATTGAGGCTAAGGAGTGCGCTGTGTCGTTCTCACCTGTCCGCCTCAACCACGCCGTGCTGTATGTCGTCGACCTGGACCGCAGCGTGCGCTTCTACCATGACGTCTTCGCCATGGAGGTCATTGCCCGGGAGCCGCGCGCCAATGCCGCGTTCTTGCGGCTGGCCCGGTCGGACAACCACCACGACCTCGGCCTGTTCGGCATCGGGACGGGCACAGGCCCGAAGCGCCGAGGCGTCGGGGCTCTACCACTTGGCCTGGCAGCTCGACACTATCGATGGACTGGCTGCCGCTCGTGACGCGCTGCTTTCGGCCGGTGCCTACACCGGGGAGTCCAGTCACGGTGCGACCAAGAGCATCTACGGTTCCGATCCCGACGGCAACGAGTTCGAGATCATGTGGCTGCTCCCACGAGAGGCCTGGGGCGAGTATGAGAAGGCCGCTCCGGTGGACCATCTCGACCTTGCTGCCGAACTGCGGCGGTGGTCCGGGGTGCGAACGGCGGGCTCGATCGTCGCCCACGGGAACGAGGCGCGGGCGTGACCGCCTTCCCCAAGCCAGTAGTCGCCCGGCGTGGCTCGACCGATCCCGATGCACCGCTCGTCGTACTGCTGCACGGCCGCGCTCCGACGAAGCCGACATCGCCGGCCTCGCCGACCATCTTCCCGCCGGCGCCGCCTACGCGGCAGTGCGGGCACCGATCGCCGAGGGCGGCGGCTACGCGTGGTTCGCCAACCGCGGCATTGGCCGGCCCGTCGCCGAATCGCTCAGCGAGACGATGGCAGGCTTGCCACCTGGCTCGATGAGGGCAGGACTGCACCTTGCCGCGAAGCGCTTGCGAGGCCTGTGGACAACTCTCCGTTGAGAACCGCCGTGAGAACCATAGCCGAGTAAAGGCGGTCAGTCCCGGTCACCAACGGTCAGACGGATAAGGATAAACTCCCTGGTCACAGGCGCTAAACGGCTCTCACGGACAATGCCGGAAAACTGTGGATAAGCCCTCTGGCAGAACTTGGATCAGGAGGTTCCAGGTTCGAGCCCTGGCCCACCAGCAAGGAAAGTCCAGGGCAAAGGCGCTTTTTTTATAATGGCTGAGGGCGCAACCCTCGCTATCAGAACATATGCTCGGCTGTGGTGTGCGTATCGGTGAGCTGGTGTGGCTGCGGTGGACCAACGTTGACCTCGTGCACCGCCGGGTTCGAATAGTGGAGTTCGCATCCAGTACAGCCACGTCACCCCAACCATGCAGCGCGAGGCGGCCGACAAGATCGGCTCCGCTCTCTTCGGCTAATCGTTGACGTTGGTCCGCTCGCCTTCTCACGGCCTCGGTCCGTCGGGAACGCGGCGGGCTCAAGAAGGCCATCTCGGGCTTGGGAACCGGGAGAAGTTGAGACACTGATCGCCCAGGCCAAGCAGGCACTGAAGTCTGGCCGGCTGCGCTGCGGCGACGCCGGCGCCAGCATCGAGGTGCTGGAGATCAGTCGTTGACTGCTCCGACGCCTGAAGGAGTTGGGAGCCTAGACCGGGAGGTCAAGGAGGGTCGAAATGGCCTCGCGAAGCCGTGGCGTCGGGCCGCGTGCAAGCGGCATCCGCTATCGCATCCCGGATGCTCCGCCCGTTTGCTCATGAGGCCGCTTGAATTGCCCCCCTGGTCGGCGAACTGAGCCGGTGTAAGGGTCGGTCCCACGCGAGGCATTTAGGAGACGCGGGGCCTGCATTGGACGACGGCGGAGCCGACGAGTCGATACGCCTCGCTGGTGTCCACCTGAGGATCGACTCCTTCCTGGAAAAGCAGGATGATGTCGGAGCCACCGAACTGGAAGTAACCGAACTCCTCACCTTTCGCTAGCTGCTTGCCCTCGACCGTCGTTAGGACTACCGACGCCACGTGAGACATCCCCACCGCGACCACCGCCACGATGCCGATGTCGCCCCCGTCGCAACCGGCGGTGTCGATCGTAACGACCCCCCGGGTCTGATTGAACTCGTAACCGGTCGTGGCGCTGTCACTTGACTGGAGCTGGTGGTCCTTCATATCGACCTGCATGAAGACCTGTCCGTTGATCACAAAGGACTCTTCCACGAGACCCGAGACCGGGACATGAAAGCGGTGGTAGGCGGAAGGGGGCAACATGTAGTGGACGAAGGTTCCCCGGGAGAAGCTCTCGGCATGCTGGCTGCCTTTTATCAGCTGCTTGATGTTGCCGTACTTGTGAGCGTTCTTGAGGGTGGTGGCCGGGATGCTCGAGTCCGAGTCGATGTCGTACTCGTGTTGAAAGAGGCAGTCGGCCGGGGAGGTGACCACCAGGTTGCTAGCGGGGTCTGACACCGGACGTAATCCGGCGTTGAGTTCGCGGGCGAAGAACTGGTTGAACGTCAGCCACCCGCTTGGCATGTTGGGCTTGCCGTCCACCAAGGATTCATTGACGTTGTACTCCGGTGCGTTCTTGACGAACGAGTCCAGCAAGTCCTGGCTGAAGGATTCCGGCGTGTCCAGGAAGCTTCCCCACTGCCGGGTGAACTCGGTGAGCCAGTCGCGGAAGACCTCCGAGTTCTCGGCGATCGCTGTGTCGCCGTCGTCCACCTTCTGGTCGATGAGCCAGAAGAAATGCGCGAGACGGTCGCTGACTTCTTTCGCGAATCGGTCCTCGGGAGCCTGGTCCCTCCACGCTTCAGCATCGGATTGCTGTGGCACCCACCTGATGAAGCGCTTGAGATACGCGTCGTACTCGTCGAGGTCGCGGGGCCACTCGAGTGCCGAGAACACCTTAGAGTCCAAGTTGGCCTCCGCCAAATCCCGAGCCTGCACAATGGACCGTTCGAGTCGTGCAACGAGCGTCTTGTCTTTATCGAAAGTGTCCTTCAACCGCTCGATGATGGCATCAGGCTCGCTCACGTAGCTACTCCCTCGGTGGGTTGGCGGGGTTAGACTATGTCTGTGAAATTTATTATCCGGAGACGGTTACAGGATGCGGCGGCTGCACCCTCGACGCAACTCGGAGAAACCGGGGCGTCGTAATTGTCCACGCCGCGCCGAGCGACTCGGTTCACGGTGAAAGCCGTCGACGTGCACTCAGCGGCACGCGGACCGGCGGCTTCAGGGATCGCCCACATGAGCACTACCGCCACCCTGGCCGCGTCGATGAAAACGCAAGTTTAGGATGTCCTTAACCCCGAAGGGGCCGCGAACGAGGCATCCTAAAGGAGTGGCTCTGCCCCGGCTGTTCGCCGCAGGACTGTGGCTGGTCGTCACCGTGGCCTCAACTGCGGTGGTTTGGGCGGCTACGTCCATCGTGGCGGCCGACGTGATGGAGCGTCCTGTGTCGGTCATCGCCCACCGTGACGTGGTGAGCGAGCTCAAATCGGGTTCGTCGGCGGCCAATCCGACATCAATCAGCACCGCGCCAGCAACGAACGGCTCTACCTCGACGACCCCGTCCCCTGATGGAAGGTCGGTGCCTGGGAGCCCGCCAGCGCCGGTACCCACAGCACCAATGTCGCCGGCCCCGAAGCCCGTGCCCGGTTCTCAAGCCTCCCAGCCGGGGGCGCCTTCTCCCCTGAGTCCCCAACCAGGTGTCGCGGCCGCACCCTCCTCACCGTTCATCAGTGTAACGACGGCGCCCAGTGCTTCCCCGAGCAATCACCCGGAGAGCCCGCCGATCACCCAACCGCCGTACTCTCCGGCCGTTACCTACTCGACGAGCGGGGGGGCGGTCAGGGTGGCTTGCAGCGGTTCCTCCATAAACCTCATATCAGCCATTCCGAGCAACGGCTACGCGGTCAATGTCGTGGCGGATGGCCCGGCTAATGTGGATGTCCGTTTTATGGGATCTGGGCCGGAGCAGTCAGTCCAGGCTGGTTGCCTTTCTGGCCAGCCGTTCCGGTATTCTGGCCACGGGCCGCCGGGACGGGGGCCAGGACGCTCCTGATTCCCTGAGTCAGGAGCGGTCGGGTGGGGAGCCGAAGCGCACCTCGATCCGGGCTCCACCCTTTGGAGACCGTCCAGCCGACAGCTGACCGCCGGAGGCCTCCGCCGTTTGGCGAACGATGTCCAGACCGAGGCCGGTGCCGGAGCCGCCGGTCGCTCCCCGGGCTGGCAGGGTCAGCCCGGGCAGTCCCGGCCCGGCATCTTGGACGACCAACGTCCAGCCCCGTCCCGATCCGGTCGCCACCTCGACCGAAAAGGGCGATCCGCCAGGGGTGTTGGCCAGCACATTGTTGAGCAGGGCGTCGAGGCACACCTCCAGGTCCGACCGTGATACGGCAATCGGTTGCGGACGGTCGGGTACGTCGACGGACCATTGGCGACCCTGACGAGTGGCCAGGATCGACCAGAAGGCCATTCGCTGCTGGACCACCTGGCCCAGGTCACAAGTCCCGCGGCGATCCCTTCCTGGCTCCTGGCGCGAGCTGCGTCGCGATTGGCGAATGACCCGGGTGACAATTTGCTCGAGGCGGTCGATGTCCTTGGCGATGCACAACCGGTCCTCGTCGGATGCGAGACCTTCGGCGTCCAGGCGGAGCACGGTAAGGGGGGTTCTCAGCTGGTGTGACAGGTCGGCCGCGCCCTCACGTTCGGCGGTCAGCAGATCGCCGATCCGACCGGCCAGCTGGTTGACGGCGAGGCCGACCTCGGCCACCTCGGGAGGCCCGGCGGGAGCGACCCTCGCTTCCAGCTCGCCACCCTGGAGCCGGCGCGTCACCGAGAGCAGCTCGCTCATCGGGCGGACGATCGATCGGGCCAGGCGGTCGGCCAGGCCGGCGGCCACCACCACCATGAGCAAGCCGATAGCGGCCACAATGGCCCAGGCCTGGTCAACGCCGCGGCTCAACAGCGCGGCTGGCACCCGGACCCGCACCACAGCCGTCGCCTTTGGGTCAGGGCCCACGATTCCCACGAGGGTGTCGCGGCTGCCTGATGGACCGGCGACGGTGAAGGAGTGGCCCGTGCGAGCCAGTTCGACCTCGGCATCGACGGGAACCGGTGGACCGAGCACGGTGCCGCTCGGCAGGTAGACCGTAACGGGACCCGGGCTGCTGGCGTTGGCTTGTTCCACCAGCTGGGTGATGGTCGCGGTCTGGCCGGGAACTGCACTGATGGCGTCGGCCAGGGAGCGGGATTCGAGCCGCGCCTCGTCAAGCGCCCGGTTGGCGGCCACCACCTGAATGAGGCGACTCAGGGGAATGCAGAAGGCCAGCGCGATCATGACGGTCACCGCCGCCGCGGTGAGCGACAGGCGGTTCCTCACGCCGTGTCGGGGTCGACCAGCATGACGCCCACGCCCCTTACGCTGCGGAGGTAGCGAGGTGACTTGGCCGACTCACCCAGCTTGGTGCGCAGCCACGACAGGTGGACGTCGATGGTTTTTTCGGGGCCGCCGTAGGGTTGACGCCACACTGCGGCCAGAAGCTCGCGTTTGGAGACCACCTCGTCTCGACGGGTAGCCAGATGCCAGAGCAGATCGAACTCCTTGCGGCTCAGGTCCATGGGGTGGCCGCCGATGGTAGCAAGCCGACTGCGGGCGTCCATGGTGAGATCTCCGACCTGGAGTGGCTCCTGCGCATCGTCCTCCCTGACTCGGCGGAGGACCGCACGGATCCGGGCATCGAGCTGATCGGCGGAGTACGGCTTGATGACGTACTCGTCGGCGCCTGCGTCGAGGGTGCGGATGATCTCGCGTTCGTCGTCGCGGGCGGTGGCCACGATCACGGGCACGGTGGTTACCGCCCTCAGCATTCGCAGCAGCTCGAGCCCGTCGATGTCAGGAAGGCCGAGATCGAGCACGACTACGTCCGGGCGCTGGTCCACGATCTCGCCCAGGGCCCGCAGTCCACTGGTAGCCCCCAACACCACGTGCCCACGTCCGGTCAGGCCGCGAGTGACAGCGGCCAGGATGTGGGTGTCGTCTTCCACTACCGCCACGGTCGTCACGCATGGAGGCTAACCACCGCGGCCGCGCTCCGTGGTAACCCCGGACAGCAGTGCGTTCGGCCAAAGGGCCGGGGCGCACGAGGGCAACAGGAACCTACGAAAACTTATGTGCACCTTTGCCCGCAGTTAGGCATCCAGGTCTCATACTGACCTCAGTTGCGATGCCACAAGGCGAGCACCGAGTAAAAGGAGTAACCAAAATGTTCGGATCTCTAAGCGCAGTGATAGCCAAGCTGGCTGGGTTGGGAGTTGTGGGCAAGTCGGCCATCGCGGCCGTCACCGGAGCTCTGGCCTTGACGGCCGTCGGCGGGGCCACGGGTGTCATCCCGGTTCCCGGCGGTAGCACCAACACGGTCGCCGGGGCCGTCAGCTCGACAACCGGCTCCCTGCCCTCCACGACGTCTGCTGGTACCGGCGTGTCGACCAGCAGCCAGACATCGGCAACCACCCCCACGATCCCGACGGTAACCACCCCCACGATCCCGACGGTAACCACCCCCACGATCCCGGCAACCATCCCCACGGTCCCAGTCGTTTCCATCCCCAGTTGCTTGTCCAACCTGCTCCCCGCGGGCGGCACGACTCCCGACCCGGCCACCCTGACCGCCCAACTGCCTGCGTGCATCGTAAGCATTATCCAATCTGTGCCGCTCGCCACCATTCAGGGCGTCCTCAGCTCGGCCAACCTGCCGAGCAACGTGTCCAGTTGCCTGTCGACGGTGGTCAGCTCCGCGACTAGCGGCAACGTGTCCGGCTTGTCTCAGGCCCTGTCGGCCTGCATTCCCTCAGGCACTGGCACCGGCACCGGCACCGGCACCGGCACCGGCACCGGCACCGGCACCGGCACCGGCACCGGCACCGGCACCGGCACCGGCACCGGCGGCACCGGCACTGGCCCCGGCTCCGGTCCCCCCTCGGGCACCGGCATATTCCCTGGCCACGGGACGTTCCCTGGCCCGGGCGCGTTCCCTGGCCACGGCTTCGGCGTGTTGTCTGCGCATGTCCACGGTTCGATGCACGGCCAGGGTTCGATGCACGGCCAGGGTTCGATGCACGGCCCCGGTTCACAGGGCGATAGCGCCGGCCAGTAACACCTCCTGACAGCGAAACCAGCGAGACCCCCCGGCAACCCGCCGGGGGGTCTCGTTTTGCTGGAGGGAGTCTCGCTCTTCGATGGCTCGCCTCCCGGTCCGCCTCTAACATGGCCTGATGATCGTCAGCGTCCCCCGGGAGACGTTTCCCGGGGAGCGGCGGGTGGCGCTCACGCCCCTAGGCGCGGGAGCGCTCACCGCCACGGGGCTGGAGGTGGTGGTGGAGCCGGGGGCGGGCGAAGGCGCCGGGTTTGGCGACGGTGCCTATCTCGAAAAGGGCGCCCGTATGGCAAAGGACCGCCAAGAGGCGCTGGGCGGGGACGTGGTGGCGCAGGTCCGGACCTTCGGGGCGAACCAGGAGGCCGGGGGCCGGGACCTCGAGCTGTTCCGCCCCGGACAGACGGTCATTGGCTTTGCCGATCCCCTGGGAGCACCGGATGCCACCCGCCAGATGGCCGAGCGGGGCGTCGTCCTCGTGGCGCTGGAGCTGATGCCCCGCATCAGCAGGGCACAGTCGATGGACGCCCTGTCCTCTCAGGCCACGGTCGCCGGCTACAAGTCTGCGGTCCTGGTAGCTCAACGGCTCAACAAGCTGCTACCCATGCTCACCACCGCGGCCGGCACCATCGCCCCCGCCCGGGTCTTCGTGGTCGGCGCGGGCGTGGCTGGCCTCCAGGCCATCGCCACCGTTCGCCGGCTGGGTGCGGTGGTCCAGGCCTACGACGTCCGTCCGGCCGTGCAGGAACAGGTCGAGAGTGTAGGAGCCAAGTTCGTCTCACTTCCCATCCAATCTGGGGATGCCGAGCAGCAGGGAGGCTATGCCGGAGAGATGGGGGAGGACTTCTACCAGCGCCAGCGAGAGCTCATGGCCCAGGTGGTCCAGGTCAGCGACGCCGTCATCACCACCGCCTTGGTGCCGGGGGCCCGAGCGCCCGTGCTGGTCGACGCCAGCATGGTGATGGGCATGCGGCGAGGATCGGTGATCTGTGACCTGGCGGCCGGCCAGGGTGGCAACTGCGAGCTCAGCCGACCCGACGAGGACGTGGTCACCGAGGGTGGGGTGACCATCCTGGGGCCCACCAACCTGGCGGCCACCGTCCCCCACGACGCCAGCCAGATGTACTCCCGGAACCTCTCCAACCTGGTCTTGCACCTGACCAGTGAAGGGTCGCTGGACCTCGATCCACAGGACGTGATCGTCAGCGGCACAGTCGTCAGCCGAGACGGAGAAGTGGCGCACCCGGCCGTCCGCCAAGCGCTCGGGCTGTAACCCGCTGCCGTAACCCATTACAGTACCGCCACCTGATGTCCTCCGACCTCACCACCGGGCTGTTCGTGTTCATGCTGGCGACCTTCATCGGCTTCGAGATCATCCGGCGCGTCCCGTCGTTGCTCCACACGCCCTTGATGTCGCTCACCAATGCCATCTCGGGGATTGCCCTGGTGGGTTCCCTGGTCATCGCCGGCTCTCAGCGCAGCACCCTTACCACGGTGCTGGGCACCCTGGCGGTGACCGCTTCCACCATCAACGTGGTCGGCGGTTTCATGATCACCGATCGCATGCTCAAGATGTTCAAGCGACGGAGCGCTCCCTCCCCCAAGGCCGCCAAGCAGTGAGAGGGCCCAAGCAGTGAGAGGCAAGCTGTGAGAAGCAATGCCATCAACCTGGCCTACCTGGTAGCCGCCGGGCTGTTCATCGTGGGCCTCAAGGGCATCTGTCATCCCACCACCGCCAGGCGAGGTGTGCGCTACGGCGAGGCCGGGATGCTGGTGGCGGTGGTGGCCACCCTGGTGAGCAGCCAGATCGTCAGTTATCAGTGGATCGTGTTGGCGCTGGTGGTCGGCTCTGGCATTGGCGCGGCCATGGCCCAGCTCATGCCCATGACTGCCATGCCCGAGCGGATCGCCCTGTCCCACGCCTTCGGCGCTCTGGCGGCCGCCCTGGTGGGAACGTCCGAGTTCTACCTGCGCACGCCAAAGCTCGGTCATTTCACCATGGCTGCTCTGGGAGTAGAGGTCCTGCTGGGCTTTCTCACCTTCACCGGCAGCCTGATGGCGTTCGGCAAGCTGCAGGGCATCCTGCCCGGCCGCCCCATCACCTATCGGGGCCAGAATGTCGTGAACCTGTCCCTCTTGCTGCTTGCCCTGGCGATCGTGGCCTACCTGGTCGTATCTCCGGGCCACACCCTGCTGTTCCCGTTGCTCACGGCGCTGGCCCTGGCCTTTGGCGTCATGCTCATCGTGCCCATCGGCGGCGCCGACATGCCGACTGTCATCTCTCTGCTTAACTCCTATGCCGGCCTCTCGGGAGCAGCCATGGGCTTCGTGCTCAACAACAAGGTGCTCATCGTGGCCGGCGCCCTGGACGGATCTTCGGGTCTCCTGTTGTCGGTGATCATGTGCCGGGCCATGAACCGGTCGTTCACCAACGTTATTTTTGGCGCATTCGGCCAAGTGGAGGCAGGATCAGCCGAGCGGGCCGATGACGACCGGGTGGTGCACCGGGGCTCGGCCGAGGAGGCGGTCATGATCCTGGAGACGGCTCGATCGGTGATCATCGTGCCCGGCTACGGCCTGGCGGTGGCCCAGGCCCAGCACAAGGTGCGGGAACTGGCCGACGCCCTGACCAAGCGGGGCGTCGACGTCAAATATGCCATCCACCCGGTGGCCGGGCGGATGCCGGGCCACATGAACGTACTGCTGGCCGAGGCGGACGTGTCCTACGACCAGATCTTCGACATGGACAGTGTGAACAGTGAGTTCTCGCAGGCCGACGTGGCCCTGGTGATAGGGGCCAACGACGTCACCAATCCGGCGGCTCGCACAGTGAAGGACAGCCCCATCTACGGCATGCCTGTGCTTGATGTGGACAAGGCGGCGTCGGTCATGGTGATCAAGCGCAGCATGTCTCCTGGCTTCGCTGGGATCGAGAACGAGCTCTACTACCTGGACAAGACCATGATGCTCTTTGGTGACGCCAAGGCGGTGGCGTCGGACCTGGTCAACGAGCTGCCCAAGGTCGGCACTGGGGTATGAGCGCACGGCTCAGGGGAGGTCATCGGGCCGTCATCACGATGAAGTCCCGGGTGGAGGGCTGGAAGTACCGACTGGTGGGCTGGCGCATGTCGGGCAGCAGCTTGCTGGCGTTGGCTGGTGCGGCCGGTTGGCCAGGCGCCGGATTGAAGCTGAAGAAGTTGGTCCACTCCGAATTGATGTCCATCTCCATGGCCCTTACCGCCCCCGCCTGAGCCAGCACCCTGGCCAGCGAAGAGGCGGAGAGGCCATTGCCGGCCGCGTACAGCAGGGCGCCATTGGCCGTCACCCCTACGCCGGAGCGCCAGACCAGGACCTTGTTGCCAATGGTCGTCCCCCACTGCTTGAACGACCCGGAGTCTAGGCCTGGGACCGGTTGACGGTGGTCCACGATGAGGGTGAGGTTCTGGCGCACCGCGGCCACGTCGGGACCCATGGCCACGTCCCTGCCCCACTGGCCAACGGTGGTGGTGCCGTCGTCGTAGATGACGAGTGACGCGGCTCCGTTGACCAGCGGTACTGCGGTGCGCCCGTAGGCGTAGTAGCCACCGTGGGCATCCTTCATCCGAAAGCCTGAGTTGAAGGCGCCCACCAGGCTGTGGCTCATGGAGGACGAAATTGGGGCTTCGTAGGGCCATGGCCCACCGCCCGGTTCCTGGCTGCCGGCGAAGAGCCTGGCGCTCAGTAGCTTGGGGTCCATCCAGGCCACACCGGTTACCAGGCTGGTGTGCACGGCATCGGGACGCAAGAAGGCGCTGTACATGGCAGTTGAGCCGTTCACCTGGCGTCCGATGGGATGCCAGACGCCCTCTCCCGGTAGGGGTGGGCTGGCCAGGGGGGTGATCGGTGGTGGTTGGCCAAGATGCGCGGTCGTCCCGGGGACCACCGAGGGGGTCGTGCCGGGGACCTGCGAGCCGGGCGGGGAGATGGGAGAGCGAGGCGGTATGGCGCCGATAGCCGGGATGTACCCGGCCGGGGGCTTGCCGCCCTTGGGTGGCGCATGGTGCGAATACCAGAAGTTCTCCACTCCGGCTACCGTTCCGGCGCCTCCATGGCTGCGGATCCACTCGACGGTGCGGACGCCCAGGCTCCCGCCACCAGGAACGGTGAGGGCATGCCCATAAGACCACCCGACCACAACCAATGGGAGAGCGATCAGGCAGACGAGGCGCCGCAACCACGCTCGACCAGGACTGGGCCGGCCACCGGGAGCCCTGCCATGAGCCGGGACGGCCCGCCGCCGAACACCGTTCCCGACATGGCCGTTCCCGGCATGGCCGTTCCCGGCATGGCCGTTCCCGACATGGCCGGGCGCCGGTCTTGTACCCGATGGTCTGATAGTGGTTTGCATGGTGGGCAGTGCGCCTGGGGTCAGCTCATGCGCACCGTCAGTGTGTCGGGTACGCCTTGGGACGGGCTTAGGAACAAACACTCTCACGCCCTGAGCACCTTGTCGTCTCGACGGACGTGTCGGACCGGGGCCGTTCTAAGCAAGTCCTCAGCTTGGGCGTGCAAGGCTCTGTTCACGACGACGGGTGGACGACGGTAGGAAGCGACAAGGCTTGCGTATCCTGGTGGTGGAGGATCAGCCTCGCCTGGCGAGTGCCCTCAAGCGTGGATTGGAGGCTGAGGGCTTTGCCGTAGACGTTGCCCTCGATGGTGCCGAGGGACTTTGGGCCGCCCAGGCTCGCAACTACGACGTCATGGTCCTGGACATCTTGCTGCCCAAGCTCAACGGCTACCAGGTTTGCGCCACCCTGAGGAGGGAAGGCAACTGGACTCCCATCCTCATGCTGTCGGCCAAGGCCGGGGAGTGGGACGAGGCGGAGGCGCTGGACACGGGAGCCGACGACTTCTTGTCCAAGCCCTTCTCCTATGTCGTGCTGGTAGCCCACCTGCGAGCACTCCTGCGCCGGGGGGTGAGGGAGCGCCCGGTGGCTCTCCAGGCCGGCAGCCTGGTGCTGGACCCGGCTACCCACACCTGCAGGAGGGGAGACACCGAGGTCGGTCTCAGCCCTCGCGAGTTCTCCCTGCTGGAGTTCCTGCTCCGCCGGGCGGGGCAGGTCGCCTCCAAGGCTGAGATCATCGATCACGTGTGGGACTTCGGCTTCGAGGGCGACGAGAACATCGTCGAGGTCTATGTTCATTACCTGCGCAAGAAGATCGACCTTCCCTTCGGCCGTCAGGCCATTGAGACCATTCGGGGCGTCGGTTATCGCCTGGCGGCCGACGGTGGCTAGGGGGGGCCGAGTAGGAAGGCTCCGCAGGGCGCTGGCTCGTCTGGCCACGGTGAGGGCCAGGGCCACCATCGCCGCGGTAGTGGTGGTCGGCGCCGCCCTGGCGGTGGGGGGGTTCGGTCTGGTCGGATTGCTCGGCGCCTCGATCGAGGAAGGGCTCGAGGCGTCGGCCAACACCCAGTTGGCTGACATCGTCTCGCTGGCTGGCGCCGGTCAGCTGCCGACCCGGCTGGCCGGATCCAGAGGGGACACCTTCACCGAGGTGTTGGACAGCTCTGGGCGGGTGGTGGCGGCCAGCGACAGCCTGGCTGATCCCGCCCAGCTGAGTCGGGTGCACCCAGGCCCCGATGGTGCGGTGGTCCAGCGCCTGGCCAGCACCAGCCCAGCTGAAGGTGAGGTACAAAGGCGCGATGGCGACGACGGGCCCTACCTGGTCGTCTCCAGGACGGTGGCGTCCCCGACTCACGGCTTGATCCGGGCGGGACCACTGACCGTCTATGTGGCCGCCTCGCTGCGCCCGGAGGGGGTAACCACCGGCACAGTCGCCCTGGCCCTGGCCTGCGGCCTGCCGGTGCTGGTCATCATGGTGGGTGGGCTGGTGTGGGTGCTGAGCGGCCGGGCCCTTCGGCCGGTGGAGGCCATCCGGGCCCAGGTGGCAGACATCTCCGGTCGAGACCTTCATCGCCGGGTGTCCGAGCCGCTGGCCGGTGACGAGGTGGCCAGTCTGGCTCGCACCATGAACGCCATGCTGGACCGCCTGGAGTCCTCAGCCTCACACCAGCGCCGGTTCGTGGCTGACGCCTCCCACGAGCTTCGAAGTCCACTGACTGTCCTCCAGGCGACTTTGGAGGTGGCCCTCACCCATCCCAAGGACTGTGCCTGGGACGCGGTGGCCGGCGACGCCTTGGAGGAGGCTCGCCGCCTTCAGCGGCTGGTGGAGGATCTGTTAGTGCTGGCTCGGGCCGACGAGGGGACCCAGGCGCCCCGCTCGCAGGTGGTCGACCTCGACGAGATGGTCCTCAAGGAGGCCGGTCGCCTAAGGCCTCGCAGCCGAGTGTCCCTTGACCTGCATCGGGTGTCGGGGGGACGAGTTCGAGGCAATCCTGAGCAGCTGTCGAGGGTGGTCCAGAACCTCTTGGACAATGCCGAACGCCACGCCGAGACCTCGGTGATGGTCGAGCTGTCCACCAGCGGGCACCAGGTGGTGCTGGTGGTGGCGGACGACGGTCCCGGGATCCCCGCCGCCTACCGGGAACAGGTCTTCGAGCGTTTCGCCCGCCTGGACGAGGCTCGCAGCCAGAATGATGGTGGCACCGGTCTGGGGCTGGCCATCGTCAAGCAGATCGTCGAGGTGCACGGCGGGACCATCGAGGTGGCCAACTCCATTGCCGGGGCCAAGTTGGTGATCGGCCTCCCCTGCCCGGATGGTGGAGACATGGCCGGAGACCTGGCCACAGACCTGGCCGGTGGAGGCCTGGCCGGTGGGGACCTGACCGGGGAGGGCGCACCATTGGGAGGTTGAGCCTGCTCACGAAGGCCAGCAAGGCCGGTGCCGGAACTGAGCTCTGGGCCGCTCGGCCGATACTGGCGGTGAAGGCGAACTGCGCCGGGGCCAATGGTCCCGACGGGCCAGCCGGATCTCCAGAGGGGTCGCTGGGGATCATGCCGGTGAAGCTCCAAAGGGGCTCCTGGCGCTGGCGGCGGCAGTGGACAACAGGAGCTGCTGGGCCATCCCGGCGGCTGGTCCCCAGTGCTCGGTCACCTGACGAACCTCCAGCTCGCTGGGGAGGCGCCCACCGAGGTAGGCGGCGCCCACTGCCTTGCGTACCCCGAGGTCGCCGGCCACCACTCGGGGACGCCCGAGGGTCCGGGCCAGGAACCAGTCCGCCGACCACCTGCCCACCCCTCGCAGTCGGGTCAGTCGCTCGACAACCTCGTCGTCGCCGAGGTTCTGCAGCTGAGTGATGTCCAGCGCGCCATCCTCGGCTGCCTGGGCCAGGCCAATGAGAGCGGTGGCCTTGGCTCGGCTCAGCTGAAGGGCTCGGAGCTGGTCAGGCTGGGCCGAGCACAGGGCGGCCGGATCCAGGCTGTAGACCCAGTGCTGGCCGATCCAGTGGCGCTGGCCAAAGGTGGACGCCAGGCGGGCCCGGGTGACCGCGGCCCACGCCAGATTGACCTGCTGGGCGCTGATCGAGCGGACCAGGGCTGAGAAGGGGTCGGACCACAGGACCGGCCGGAGGCCCGGCGCCGCGCCCGCGACGTCCGCGATCACCGGATCGATGCTGATCAGGCGTTGCAGGGTGACCTCGTCCTGGACGAACATCGACCTCACGGTGGCGGCGATGCCGTCACTGGTGGTGGTGGGCGCTGAGCCTTCCACGGCCACCAGCAGGACTGGATCAGACAGATCCTCGGTCATGCCGGGCGGGGCCGGTGTGGCGGGGGTCGAGGCGGCCGGGGCCGGGGTTGGGGAGGCGGGGGCCGGCGTCGCAGGCGCCGGGACGGGTGTCGCGCAGAACGCAACTGGACGGCCCTCGATCCTCGTCGTGCGGACCATGGTGGCGCCATCCCATCGGTCCATGAGGTCGTCGCCGCCCCGGCTGAGCCCGGACAGGGAAGCGGCCAAGTCAAGCGGGGCCGGGAAAGAGATGGTGAAGCCGGAAGGGTCGGGTGCCATGCACCCCAAGCCTGCCGCAGCCGGATCGATGCTTCAATCAGGCGTTGGTCCCAGCGCGGACGGGAGGGTTGGCGTCAGCGCGGCCAAGCGTCGAATCAGGAGTGTGTAAGGCTGACCCAGGTTCAGCACCTCCTCGATCACGTCCTGGCTCTGCACGGCGCGGTGGCCTACGCCATCGTGGGTGCCCTCGCTTTCGGAGAGGCCGCGGTGCTGCTTGGCTTCGTATTGCCGGGTGAGACGGCGGTGATCATTGGCGGCGTCCTGGCCAGCCGGGGCCGTGTGTCCCTCGGAGTCATGATGACTGTGGCGGTGGTCGCGGCGGTGGTGGGTGACTCGGTCGGCTACCAGGTCGGGCGGGTCTTTGGCCCTCGCCTGCTCCGAGTACGGCTGGTGCGCCACCGGCGCCGAGGAGTGGACGCAGCCCGGCGCTTCCTGCGCCGGCGGGGAGGGTGGGCGGTCTTTCTCGGGCGCTTCACCGCATTTTTTCGCGCCATGATCCCGGGACTGGCGGGCATGTCGGAGATGCCATACCCCCGCTTCCTGGTTGCCAATGCGGCCGGAGGAGTGGTCTGGGCGGCCGGGTACACCCTCGTTGGGTACTTTGTGGGGAGCGCCTATCAGCGGGTGGCCAAGCTGTCCGGGAGGATCTCCACGGGCGTGTTGGTGGCGGTCGTGGTCGTGCTGGTGGGTTTGCGGATCAGGTCGGCCATTCGTGAGCGCCGGCTGGAGAGCGAAGCCCCCGACTATCATGAATCCCAACCGGGCAAGTAGTCGCGCTCACCGGTCCTTGGAGCGCTCCGAGGGTCGATGAGCTTTTTTGTTACCGACCTTTCTCACCGATCTCTCGAGTTTTTCACCGACTTCTCAGGGTCTTACCAATCAGAGCTCAGCCTGGTCGGTCAGGCTGGCAGGCGTGAGCATGCGATTGGACAACTCACCACCGTGACCAACAGTGACCTGGACCGTGGGCGTGCGATGACCGCGGGCGTGCGATGACCCTCGTATCTCGTCTGATCACCCGGCGGGGTGACGAGTCGTGCCACGGGGTTGCCTTGGTGGCCGGGGCCGATGGTCGCCAGATGACCTGGGGGGACCTGGCCGGGCACGCCCGCCAGTGGTCCAGCCTGGTCGCCGAGCGACGATTGACACCCCGCAGCCGCGTTGGCCTGGTAGTCGATGACCCTCTCACCTTCAGTGCCGCATACCTGGGCTGTCTGAGCGCCGGCCTGGCCGCCGTACCCCTGGATCCGCGGGGGAGTGGGGACGAGTTGGCTGGGGCGGTATCTCGCTTGCGGGTTGATGTCCTGCTCACTGATCGCGGTGACATCCTGGAAGCGGCGTCGGAGATCGAGTTGTGGGGAATCGCATCTCGTGGTCCATCGATCGTGAGCAGTGCACCTATCGGCCCTCGACCAGCCGACGGCGTGCCCCTCCGGCCGGCGGCCCTGCTGGCCAGCTCGGGTACCACGGGTGACCCCAAGGGGATCCCCCTTTCCGAGTACCAGCTGTTGCATGCAGCTCGGCGCATTGCCCGTCATCACCTGATCGGGCCCGACGACCGGGGCTACACCCCGCTGCCCCTTTTTCACGTGAACGCCCAGGTGGTGGGCCTGCTGACCACCCTGGTCAGTGGCAGCTCGCTGGTGGTCGATCGTCGCTTTGTCGGGGCCGAGTACTGGGATCGAGTAGCCCATTGGCGTCCCACCTGGTTGAACACGGTACCGGCGGTCCTGGCTGCCCTTCTCGATCAGGGGCCGCCTCCCCAGTCGGTGAGTGACGGCGTGAGATTCGCCCGCAGTGCCTCGGCTCCCCTGCCACTGTCGGTTCTCCGGCGCTTCGAGGACCACACTGGGATTGGGGTGCTCGAGACATATGGGATGACCGAGGCGGCCAGCCAGGTCACCGCCAACCCGGTCGATCGATCACAACGCCACCCTGGGTCCGTGGGCAGGGCGGTTGGCATCGGCTTGGCCATCGTCTCCGAGAATGGCCGGGCGGCCCAGTCCGGCGAGGTGGGAGAGGTGCGTCTGACTGGCAGCCCGGTGGTGAGTCACTACATTCGCCTGTCCGAGACCGGCCCGGAGACGTTGTGGCCGGCACGCGACGAATGGGGCTGGCTCTCCACCGGGGACTTGGGCCTCAGAGACGCAGATGGCCTTGTCCACCTGGTGGGACGCACTGACGATGTAGTCAACCGAGGGGGTGAGAAGCTGTACCCGAGGGAGGTGGAGGAGGTACTTCTGACCCATCCGGACGTGGTGTCGGTGGCCGTCGTTCCGGCACCTCATCCCAAGCTCGGCCAGGTTCCGGTCGCCTTCGTCACCGCCCGTCCTCAAAGGCCAGATCAGTCGATCCGTAACACCGGAACCCCAGACATCGGGGCCTCTGACGGGCCGCCCCCTCATCCCTTGGCTGACCAACTTCACCAGCTCTGTCGGACCAGATTGACCCGCTACAAGTGGCCTACTGAGATCCATGTGGCTGTCTCTTTGCCCACCGGGCCCACCGGCAAGATCCTTCGACGCCATTTGCGTGCCGCGGTGGCGCTGGCGGAGACGTCGACATGAGCGTCTCTACGCTTACGGCCGGCGCGACCCATCCGGCACCCGGTGGTGGGCCGGTCGAGGCACCCTCTCAGGCAACCCCGCGTCGCCGGGAGCACCTGTACTCCATCGATCTGGTGCGGGTGCTGACCATCGTCATGGTGATCGCGGTCCACACCATCACCATCAGTGTCAGCTCCTTCACCAACTCGGTCGGCGGACTGACCATGGTCTTCCACGCCAGTCGCGAGGTGTTCTTCATCTTGACCGCCTTCGTGCTGGCCTACGGCTATGGGTATGGGCCGGTTCGCTGGCCAAGCTTTTGGCGCAAAAGATACCTCTGTGTGGTCGTACCCTATGTGGCCTGGACCGTGGTTTACTTTGCCGGCAACGGGAACCACTTCTTACCGCTGCCTTCGGCCGTCCGAACGATCGAGCACGACCTGCTGACCGGCACGGCTGAGTACCACCTCTATTTCTTGCTGGTGTCGATGCAGATCTACCTGGTCTTCCCGGTCGTGCGTTGGGTGCTCCACGTGAGCCGCCATCACCATGGAAGGCTGTTGGTGGCCGGCGCGGCATTCCAGGTGGTGTTCTCCCTGGCCGTCCAGCAACAGTGGGTCACCAGCGGCGTGCTGGGCCGCTGGTTGGCCAATCCCGACGCTCTCCTGCCCAGCTATCCCTTCTATGTCCTTCTGGGTGCAGTGGCCGCCTGGCATCTCGACCAGCTGACCAAGTGGACGCGGAGTCATGTGAGATTGGTGTTGACGGGAGCGGCAGGGTCGGTGGCGATCGGCCTCGGAGCCTTCTTTGCTCAGGTATATCTCGGACGTCAACCCGCCTACCTGGCCAGCGCCGTCTTCCAACCGGTCATGGTCATCGAGAGCCTCGGCATCGCCTGGGCCCTGTTGGTTGCCGGTATCGCCTGGGTCGATCACGGTACGCCGGCCCGGCGCCTGGTGATGGCCTGTTCGGAAGCCTCCTTTGGCATCTACCTCGCCCATCCGCTCATATTGCAGGGACTGTTGGTGGCGGCCAGTGCTACCGGACTGCTGGCTGCCTCCAGCCATTTCCCCGTCGGGGCGGTACTGGCGGTGCTGGTTGTCCTCGCCGTGCCGTTCATCTATCTCTGCTCCGGGGTGGGGACGGCCCTGGCCCGGCGCACCCCGCTCAGCTTGGCCCTGACCGGACGACCCAGGCTCCAGGTGGCGTGGTCAGCGTGGCGGCGACCCACACTGACGCCTCGCTCGGCCGAGGTGACCACAGGTGGGACCTCGGTCCACAGGCCAAGGATCCGCTGGGGCAGCACGGCCGAGCCTTCCCCAAGGCTGGAGCCATCTCCGAATCTGACGGGCGACCGGGCGACGCCAACGACGACAACGAGGAGAGATCAATGAATGCCGAGCTGTCCATGAGGGCGACCAAGCCCAGGAAACGAGGCATCACCATGGTGATCGACCCGGGGTTGCCGACCGGGCTGTTCAGTGACGTGGTGTCCAGCCATGGCCAGTACATCGACCTGATCAAGTTTGGCTGGGGTACTGCTCTGGTGACCACCGACCTGGCTCGCAAGGTGGAGGTGCTTCGGGAGGCGAACGTCGGCTTCTGCTTCGGCGGCACTCTATTCGAGCACTACCTCTGGACCGGCCGCCTGTCGGAGTTCGTGGAGCTGGTGCACGAGACCGGCGCCACCTGTGTCGAAGTCTCGAACGGGACCATACCCCTGCCCCAACACGCCAAGGCCGGTTATGTGAGCATGCTGGCCGCTGAGTTCCCGGTGTTTTCCGAGGTCGGGTTCAAGGATCCGGCTCGCTGCGCCGAGCTGACCCCCGCCGGCTGGGTCGAGGCCATATCCGAGGACCTGGCGGCCGGGGCTGCGCTGGTGGTGACCGAGACCCGGGAGAGCGGCAAGGCCGGTATAGCTGGCCCGGACGGTCGGCTTCGCCAGGAGGTGATGGATGCGGTCCTGGCCGAGGTCGATCCGGCCAAGCTGATGTTCGAGGCTCCGACCAAGGAACTGCAGGTGGAGCTCATCCAGTCCGTTGGTCCGGACGTGAACCTGGGCAACATCGCATCGACCGACATCTTGAGTCTGGAGACCCTCCGCCTCGGACTGAGGGGCGACACCCTGATGGAGCTGACACCAGCCTCGGGCGCGGCGGTGGGGGAATGGTTGGAGGAGTCATCCAGCGCCGACCGTGGAAAGGTGGGGCTGCCGGTGGCGGCGTCCGTCGCCTGACCCAAGGGAGACCATATGCGCTCGACCCACGATGCCTGTCACGTCGCCATACCGGCCCGTGACCTCGACGAGGCGGTCAGCTTCTATGTCGACGGGTTGGGCGCCAAGCTCGCCCGTCGCTATCCCGATCGAGTCACCTTCGACTTCTTTGGTGACCAGCTGGTCTGTCACCTGTCAGAGGAGGTCAGTGCTGACCCCAAGCCCTATCCACGGCACTTCGGCCTGAGCTTCGCCGAACCCTCGGATTTCGACCGCCTGTTGCGCCTTGTGGAGTACCGGGGCCTACGAGTGATCAGCCCGGTATCTGTGCGCTTCGCCGGCAGGGCCGACTCTCACCGCAGCATTTTCCTGGCTGACCCGTCGAACAACGTGATCGAGTTCAAGCAATACGACGATCCCCGCCTCCAGTACTGACCAGATCACTGATCAGCCGCGGGTTGGCGATCCGATCCGATGTGGGAGGTGCCTGACCGCACCACGTCGCAGGATGAGCGGTCCATGGTCCACACCACAGAGATGGCGGGCCACGTCCCTGGCGATCAGGAGATGCCCGGCGGGCGTGGGGTGGAGGTGGTCCCTCAGGGTTGGGAAGCGCCAGCGTCCGGCAAGGGGATCAACAACCGTGACGCCGGGATCGGCTTGGCGGGCGGCGCTGACAATGGCTGAGTCGGTCAACCGGGCGGTCACGCCCACTGGTGCAGGTAGCCCGTCCAGGCGCCGAGAGAACACGGTGAGCAGCGCCACCCGAGCCCGAGGGGCCTGGCGGCGGATGGTGGCCAGCAGGCTTGCGACTCGTTGGCTGACCAGAGGTAGAGGAGCGCCGATGTCATTGTGGCCAGCCTGGAGAATTATGAGGGAGGGATCAAGGTTGGGAAGTCCAAGGCGGGCCACCTCATGGGACAGTGGCCCGAGTCCGAGACGCCCGGGCTTGACATAGCCCGCACCGGGTACTCCCTCGGTCACCACCCGCCAGCCCAGGAGGCGGCCCAGATCGGAGGGCCAGGCGCCGTTCGTCTGCCCGGCTCCGACGCCAGCCGTAAAGGAGGCGCCCACGACAACCAACAGCGGTGATTTCGACGTAAATCCAGGAGTTATCAGCCCAGGACAAGAGGACAGTCTCGAGATCAACCCGTGGGAAGCGGTGGTCGGCCCCATCGAGGTGGTGGCCACGGCTGAAGCCGACTGGGACCCTGAGACCGATGGCAGCTCCGCTGACGGTTGAAACACTGAGCTGACCGCGGCCATCAGCCCGAGCGCGGAGAGCATCGCAGCGTAAGAGCGAAGCAGGAGCACGTCCCCAGTATGACCACTTCGTCATTGGGACCATGCATCCGTCTCTAATGGGCTGCCAAGTTAGCCCCTACTACCCAGTCTCCCCAGCGTTGGAGGGACGCGGGTCGTTGCCATCGACCGCCAAGTGGACGAGCGGACTGTGGTCCGCCGGCACGACTTCGTCGGGTGAAGGGGGCCCCGGTGGGCTGCCATCGCCAAAGGGCCGACCCTTGAGGTGCTCCCGTTCGTGGGGCACGAGCCATCCTCTCAGGTCTGGGCCTGCCGGCACGATGCGGGTCGGATTGATGTCCGTGTGGACCATGTAGTAGTGGCGCTTGATGTGATCGAAGTCGATGGTGTCCCCAAAGCCGGGAGTCTGGAACAGATCTCGTGCATAAGCCCAGAGAATCGGGAGCTCTGACAGCTTGTGACGATTGCATTTGAAGTGGCCGTGGTACACGGCATCGAACCTGGCCAGAGTGGTGAATAAGCGGACGTCGGCCTCGGTGATGGTGTCACCAACCAGGTAACGCTGGTGGGCCAGTCGCTCCGAGAGCCAGTCGAGTCGGTCAAAGAGACGTTGGTAGGCCCGACCGTACGCCCTTTGGGTCCCGGCGAAGCCGCACCGGTAGACGCCATTGTTGACGTCCCCAAAGACGAGCTCAGCCATCTCATCGATCTCGTCCCGACGGTCCCGGGGATAGAGGTCGGACGCACCTGGCCGGTGGTACTCCTGCCATTCGGTCGACAGGTCGAGTGTCATCTGGGCGTAATCGTTGGTCACCACCTGCCCAGTGGCGATCTCGACCATGGCCGGGACGGTGATGCCACGGTCGTAAGTCGGGAAGCGGGCGAGGTACGCCTCTTGGATTCGCTCGATCCCCAGCACTGGATCGCGTCCGTCGGGATCCAGGTCAAAGGTCCAGCTTCGCTGGTCATGGGTGGGCCCGGTCACTGCCATCGACAAGACACTCTCGAGTCCCAGTAGGCGTCGCACGATGATGGCGCGATTGGCCCACGGGCAGGCCCGGCTGACTACCAGTCGGTACCGTCCTGGCTGGACCGGATAGCCATCACGGCCATCGGCGGTGACCCTCGTATTGATGTACTCGGTGTCCCGGTTGAAGTCACCGGTGGCGTTTACGTACGTACCGGAGGCGGGATGCCCCAGATGTGGGTCCAGCTTGACTCCAGCGGAGGGGGCGTCAGCCAATGCCGGACTTGGTCAGCTGGCCCAAGAGCTCATGACAGCGCATGGCACGGTGGGCATCTTCCTTCCTGACCTGGTCGAGGAAGTCCACCACATCGGTGTGATCCTCGGCGTCTTTGATGTAGCGGTCGTGCAGCTCGCCGCCCTTGAGGGCGTGATACTGGATGCTGACCAGGTCGTAGACGATGTCATCGGCGGGAGTGTGCTGGCTGGCCATGGCTTGGGCCTCCTTGGCTAGATCGGTTCGACGGCCAGATCGCCATCGTGGCTGCGGCTGTTCTACCCAGGTCGGCGCGCCTGCTAACTAGATCGGTACGGCCCAACTCTACGACGCTGGAATCAGTCAGCGTCAGATGAGCAGCTTGACGGGTAGCCCGACGTCGGCCGCGTTGCGGGCAAGGGGGCCGTCGAGGGTCCACACGGTTGTGTCGAGATGTTGCGCCAGGCGAATGTAGGTCGAGTCGGTGGCGTGGCGGCGCCGCAGCTGCCTGGTGATCGCCGCGACGGCGGGCCGTCTTGGGTGAGGTCGAACAGGTGGAGCACCACGTCCAAGGCGGCCAGGTCGGACCACGTATCGGCTATGCCGTCGGCCTCCAGGTCGCCGTCGAAGGCCAGCCGTGCGAGAACGTTGGCGACCTCGTACGGCAACACCGCCGGCGCGTGCAGCTCCTCGCCAGACTCCACCCAGCCGTCCAGATGAGCCTGGGCCGCCGCTTGGCGTTCGTCGGCGACCACGAGCGCAACGATCAGGCTGGCATCGACGACGACAGTCACCCGTGCGAGCCCAAAGCGGTGCGTGCGTCGTTGACCAGCGTGACTGCGTCGGCCGGTGGTCGCTGCTGAGAGCGCTGCACCAGCCGGGCAATGGCCGCCCGGGCGTCCCGCCGCACGGGTACGTCCTCGCTGAGGCCGGCGTGGACGAGCATGCGCGCCAGCGTGCCCGGAGAGACCCGTAGCTGGTCGGCTTGCCTAGCCAAAGCTGCGTGATCGGCCTCGTTGAGGCGCACGGTGATGGCTTTCGTCACGCCTCCATGCTAGCCGATCTGATGCGAATAGATGCAGTACGCACCGCTATGTCGACAGACCGCGCACGGCCACGACGAGCATTATTCCTCCTCGTGTGGGACGGCGACGGTGAGTACACAGAGAAGGATCTACAGGCTCGTATTGGCGCATCGCGCTGCAAAGGCGAGTGGTACGACATCACCCCCGACGTCGGCGCGTTCCTCGACGAGCAGATGCCGGGTAGTCAGGTCAGTGCCCGTTCAGATGAGCCACCGGGCAGCCATCTCGGGTCGTGGCTCGCGCCAGGTGTGGGCGGATAGACTGTCTCGGCATCGGCTACAACGCTTCATCTTAGCCCCTATAAGGGATGACGCGTCGTGTCGGAACACCAGACCTTCGGATACCGCATCGGTGCGGACACGGGCACCGAGCTCATAGAGTGCAGCCGAGAGACGTTCTAAGTTGTCGCGGTCGGTGGCCGGCGTGAAGTCGACGTCGTCAGTCCTGAGTTCAGGTGCCCAAGCTCTGGCAGCTATTCCACCAATAACCACGTAGCGCAAGCCATGACGATTAAAGACTTCAACAAAGCCAGGAATGTCGGGAAAATCAGGTGGCGTTCCGGCGGCATCGGTCATGGGGAGAGAAGCGGTCGGCTGTGTTTTGCCCCCTCCTGGAGCTGTTCACCGAATCGCTGAGCGGCCGCATTGCGGGCCTGTAGTGCCTCTGGCGTCAAGCGAGCGCCCAACGCCCTCAGCACGTCGTCGTGGTCGTCGTGGTCAGCCAGGGAGCAGTGCAGGTCGTACCCGGCGCCCGCGAGAATGCGTTGGAGGTACTCAAGTCCCGGATCACGCTTGCCGTGCTCGATGGCGCTGATGGCTGAGCGAGACACGCCGGCCCGCTCAGCCAACTCGACCTGGGTGAGCCCGCAGTTGTGCCCCATCCTTTATCGCAGGGTTGCGCTCGACAGCGGGCGCAATCCTGCCAAGGGCTCCCAGTCTGACCGTCGTCCTCAAAATCGGTTGCCCGACGACTCCCTGCTTGCAAAATCGGCCAAGGGGGGTCCGAGACGGTTCGGCTTGGTCCACTTCAGGTCAGCGGCCTGAGTGAACCACACCGGATCGGTCTGGATGGATTCGTACGCGCGATGGACGCGCGATGGGCCAGGGGGATGGACCACCGGTCTTTTCAAAGGTGCAGTGTTCTCAAGTTGGTAGACGACCCTGTCCGTGTGTTGGCCGCCGTAGAGGCAAGGCGACATCGACCCAGAAAACCGAGTCGAAGGCCAGCAAGGAGCGGAGAACATCGGCGACCTGCGGCCGAGGCGCCTGGTAGAACGACTCGAGGACCGGGCAGGGCGGCTTGGAGGGACACGGGGTAGTCGCCGGTGTCTGGTCTTCCCCCCTTGAACCGGACACACGACTAAGCGGCTCGTCGATCCCTCCGCAGCTCCTCGAACTCCTCGGGAGGGAGATAGCCGATGGAACTGTGAAGACGGACTCGATTATACCAAACAATCCACTCAAACACAAGTATGCGAGCTTCGGCAATGGTACTGAAATGGGTGATATCAACTAGCTCTCGCTTCAATGAAGCGAAGAAGCTCTCAGCCATGGCATTATCGTATGAATCTCCGACGCTTCCCATGGACTGAACGACTCCCATCTCAGCACAGCTGGTGTTGTAGTTGTAACTCGTGTATTGCCCAGGTTCAAGGGGTCGTAGCAACACTGCCTTGTCCTGAGAGCCGCTTGATGCGGGGGAAGCGGGCCTCGACGATGCGCCGGGCGCAGCGCCGGACGTTGCGTTGGTCGACCTCCGCAGAGAGGACCTCTGCCAGGTAGGCCCGGTGAGTCAGTGCCGCCCTGGCGGCCTCATCGGCCAGGCCAGACGCCTCGGCACGCACTGTGGGCAGGTGTGTCGACGGCCATGAGATCCTCCCCATAGGCGGACAGGAACCTCCCCGCTGGCGGCCTCCAAAACTCTCCATCGGCGGCCAGCAGTTCTCCCCAACAACTGTTCGCTGACGCTCTCGGGTCCACCCGAGAGCGGCCCCTCCTCGGTTAACTGCGTGTGTCTCAAGCACCCAGGCCCGAGGAGGGACCACATGAAGCATGCCGAGGAGATCATGCAGATACTCGAAGCTTTCGATCTGACCCACAGCTTGCGTGATGCCGGAGAGTTGGCCGGCGCGGATCACAAGACCGTCGCCCACTGGGTAGCACGGCGTGACGCCGGGATGCTCAGTCCGACCGCACAGCCCCGTTCGCGGATCATCGAGTCCTACC
>JAABUZ0100003083.1_pt1 | contig 25651 bp, 19 predicted proteins | sample 5562091 | NCBI WGS metagenome assembly JAABUZ01 (sample SAMN12813069, study PRJNA571459) | rock metagenome | isolation source: Antarctica rocks | place: Antarctica: Victoria Land, Linnaeus Terrace sud | collected 2015-12-21 | reverse complement strand
GCTTCTTCGAACACCTTGACCGTGCTCCTGCCCTGGCACTCCAGCACATCGGCAGCCCCGGTCGCCCCGATTCCGCCGCCGTGGCTCGTGCGGCGTGACAACGCACCACTTACCTGGAAGGATTTAGCGCTTCGGTGCAAGATCGGCATTTGCTTGAAGATGCCTCACGCCAAAATAAACAGGCATTCGGCATATCCATAATGATGATTCTATTCGCCTGGGCTTGTGTCATATTTAGGAATGCCTGAAGGTATGTAGTAGTGAATAATGCCGTCATTTCGAACGAAACTTTCATCTTCTCCTAATTTAGGGATTAATAAGGATCGTAACGAATCTTTGGCCGCCAGAACGGTCGACTTATAATCACGGGTTATCATAATCGATGATATAGTGAAGAGCATATTTAGCCGGTTGTTATGCGGACAGCCCCCAAAGAGATAAGCTCTCTAAGTAGGTCCATAGCCTTTGCGTCGAGTTTGCCTTTCTCGAACTCTATGTAACCAAGATCGTGAAAGTCGCTGGGAAACGTGACTGACACCTCCTTAAATATTACGATGCGCCGTCCGTACTCAAGTGATGCCGCACCCAACTCGTAGATGACATTTTCGCGAGGGCGGAAGATAATCTTGCCCTCTTTAGTGCGGAATTCCTCGTCTGCTGAGAAAATGAAAATCCCGGCCGCGCAGGACTTCATCAGGTCGCGGACGATGGCCTTGAAGATGGGGTCTTCCTGGAGCCGGGTGAAGATGCTGTCGTTCTTGAGGACGCGTTCGACGACGGCGGCGTCAAAGGCGGGATCGAAACCGAAGGTGTAGTGCTCCTGGTCGTTGGCTCGGGCCTGTTCCGCGAGATGCGCGTTCGCCACCAGTGCCTCTTCAATCTGGTCAAACGACAGTTTGTCGGCGTCCGTCAGGTCGAGGCCGAACAGGTCGTTGAGTTTGTTGATCAGCGTGGAGAGCGGCTTTTTGACGGGCGGCTGTCCCGCCGTGCCAACGTCCGTCGGCCCTTTGACGGTGTAGTCCCCCTCGTCCTCCTTCACCTCGATGGCGCCGCTCCACTGCTGTGTCAGCCGGTAGAAGCGCAGCGCCACATAGTCGTCGATGTCCGAGGATGAAGCCTTCCTCAATGGCCTGTCGCATGGAGTAGACGTGGAACGGCTGCGGCTTGTCGCCACCGCAGGTGAGCTGGATCTGCTGCACGGCCTTGTCGCTGCGACCGGCCAACCACAACAGCATCGCCCGCACCAGTTCACGCAGACCGAACGTAGCAGAGGTGAGCGCGAAGAGGTTCGCCGGATCGCCATACATCGGTCGAGGTCGGACCATCGCCACACCGTAGACATCGGCGGTGAAGGCAGCCAGCGATAGGTCACTACGGCGGCAATCCGCTGCGTCACCACCCGGTGCTAGGGCTGCCACGGTACGCCACCCATGGTCCCCTCCTCATCGTGGTAATCTCGGCGGCGGCACCATTGACTGGGGCGTCAGAGTTGTCACGTCCACCATCTCCGCACGTCTCCACACGGCATCTCCGCACGTCGCGGCGTGCCATCTCCGCACGTCGTCCAGTGAGCCTGTTTAGCCGTCAGGTTCGACTGGGCGTTCGGTCGGGGTCATGGCGAGCACCCAGCGCGCCGACCAGCCCTGACCAACGCTCACCAGCACGCCGAGGCGGCGGAGGAGTTGCAAGTTGTCCTGTAGCGTCCGACTCGGCACGTCGCCGCCGACCGCCGCCCGGATCTCGCTCAGGCGCGATGGACCGCGCTGGGCGAGGACGCCCAACAGGTCACGCTGCAGTGGGCTGAGATTGTGGCCGATGCGCGTTGGCGGGACGTAGCGCGTCGGGAAGAAGCGCACGATCATCTCGCCCGACAAGACCTCAAACTCCGGGGCGGGAAGGCCCGCGCGCTCGGTCAACTCGATGATCTTGAGCGTTCCCCGGCCCCAGGTCTCGATGATTCCACGGCGGTGGAAGGTCTGGGCAATGAGCGGATTCCAGGGGCGCGAGGCGTGCGGACGGCGCAGATCGTCCAGTGTGAGACCGAAGGGCAGGATGCCCGTGCTGGAGATCTCCAGCCGGTCGTCGTAGATGGCAATGCCGATCGAGCCACCCCTCGCGCCATAATCACGATGGCACAGGGCGTTGGCCACCGCCTCACGCAGCGCCTCCGGCGGATAGAGGGGGTCGTCCTGTCGCTCGAACAGGTGCGGGACGATGCGGCCGGCCACCGGCAGGTGGTCGCGCAGGAAGCGCTGGGCCCGCTGCAGCAGATCGAAGGCGTGGCCGATCTCCTGGCGGCTGTCGAGGAACTCGCTCTTATCGCGCCCACGGAAGCGGGACATACGCAGCAGGCACTGGGGAAAGTGGGGCAGGAAATGATCCGGGTTGCCGAAAAGCACGACCGCGGCGTTCAGCAGGCTGCCCTTATGCACCAGGCCGAGACCGAGCAACAATTGCCCCGGATCGCGCATGCCCGGATCGTCCATTCGCTGGCGGCGGATCGCCTCTTCGATGGTCTGGAAGAGTTCCCCATGATCCAGGTCGTCGATGTCGATACCCCGCGCGGGTTGGTTCTCCCAGCGGTCGCTGGCGTGCATCCGCTCTAGGAGCAGTTGCTCGTACTGCTGTCGCGGCATCGGCCGCGTCGTCGGGCCGTGGCGCAGGTAGGCTCGACCGTCGTAGGTGTAGGGACCGCCGCCGCCGGGGACGCGCAGCACGATGACATCACTGCCGACGGCGACCGGCACCGTTTCAATGTCCGGGAACGAAGGAGGGTCGATACGGCCTAACTCCTGGCTGACCTGTTCCAGAGTGTGCAGTGCCACCTGCTGGCCGATGACGTCGCCGCGATTGGTGATACCGAACAGGACGAACCCGCCGCGGCCGTTGAGCATGGCGCAGACGGTCTTGGCGGCATCGCTGCGCTGCCCGGTCGTCTCCTTGAACTCGACCTGCTCCGACTCGCTGGCCTGGACGAGGATCCTCAGCTCTTGAAGGTTCATGTGCCGCTTTCACCTCTCGTGGGAGCGCCGAAAAGCAGGGCGCCTCCTATCGAACATGGAGATCGGTCGGTGCCGAGGGGCGTACAGCTCGTCGATCCACGACTGGACCACGGCAGCGTCAGCCGGTTTGGGGTTCGCCCGCTCGATAGGGGCCAAACAAACGTGCCGACGAGCTTGCCGAGCGGTCCCAACGGTTGGCCAGCTTGATAGGAGCCAAACAACTCCTCCCGCGAGCGGTCGGCATCGTCGTGGGATGCGCCAACCAGGCGTAATATCCGGCGAGTGCGAATGCGGAGCGCACCCGCGAGACTACTGCCGACCAGAACTGGATCGCCGCCAGATGTAACCTGGATAGCATCAGGTGCAGCGGCCTGATTGGGTGCCGCCCGGATGAGCAGCCTGCCCACGAAGCGAGGCTCTGCAACAATGCCCGCTCCTCTGGAGTTACCCCGATTTGGTGGATAGATCACCACTGGATCAAGACCACGATATCGATAAGCATACCTCCTTCTGGGGTCTGACGACCCCAGGCGTTAGAGTATTCACCAAATCGGGTCAGCTCCACCTGAATTCGGCGCAGGTCCGCCGGTACCAGGACGGCCATGATCTTCCTACCTGCTTGAGCGGTTCCAGTGGCATGACTCTTGGCTCAGTGCCCCCTTCACCCCTCCCGCTGACGCTGGTACACCTTCGGCTTGACGTGGTCGCGGACGATGGCTTTGAAGGTGGGGTCTTCCTGGAGCCGGGTAAAAATGCTGTCGTTTTTGAGGACGCGTTCGACAATGGCGGCGTCAAAGGCGGGATCGAAGCCGAAGGTGTAGTGCTCCTGGTCGTTGGCTCGGGCCTGCTCAGCGAGATGCGCGTTCGCCACCAGTGCCTCTTCGATCTGGTCAAACGACAGTTTGTCGGCGTCTGTCAGGTCGAGGCCGAACAGGTCGTTGAGTTTGTTGATCAGTGTGGAGAGCGGCTTTTTGACGGGCGGCTGTGCCGCGGTGCCAACGTCTGTCGGCCCTTTGACGGTGTAGTCCCCCTCGTCCTCTTTCACCCCGATGGCACCGCTCCACTGCTGTGTCAGCCGGTAGAAGCGCAGCGCCACATAGTCATCGATGTCCAGCGACCAATCGGCGTCGCGTCGGGGTAGCTTGCGCAGCAGGAAACGGCCGTAGTGGTACAGCTTCTCTAGCTCCTGATCGCGAAACGGGATGATGTGGAGCAGAAAGGCATACAGCCGTACGAAGGAGGTCAGGCGCGACGTAAATGCCTCCTGGTCCTCCTGCACGAGATCCAGGTAACGGGTGACCGCTGGATCGACAGCGGCATTGAGTGCGGCATTGGCGACGGCGGGCTGCCCTTCGCTTGCCGCAAGAGCACGGTACGCGGCGTCCACTTCGCGCTGAGCGTAGACCTGCTGGCCGTCGAGGCTGCTCTTCAGGTCGTACAGCAGGTTCGGGTCGGTGCTTTGTTCGATTTCCGTCGTGTCGTAATACGGCGCGAAGGCGCTCCGGATCGTCTCGCTATCATTGACAAAGTCGAGGACGAATGTATCGGTCTTTCCGGTGTGGATGCGGTTCAAACGGGAGAGGGTCTGGACGGCTTTGACGCCATCGAGCCGTTTGTCCACATACATGGTGTGTAGCAACGGCTGGTCGTAGCCCGTCTGGTACTTCTCCGCCACGAGCAGCACCTGGTAATGGTCGCTCTGGAACCTATCGGGAAGCTGGCTTTCCGGGAAGCCGTTCATGCCCGACTCCGTAAACTCCTGACCGCCGAGCGCAGCGTCTTCCACGGTTCCAGAAAAGGCGACAAGCGCCCGGATGTCCTGGTAGCCCTTCTCCTTCACATAGCGGTCAAACGCCAGTTTGTAACGAACCGCGTGGAGGCGCGACCGGGTGACCACCATCGCTTTGGCTCGACCGCCGATCTTTTTCTGACTGAACTGACGGAAGTGCTCGATCATAACGATGGTCTTCTGCGCGATGTTGTACGGGTGCAGATCGACATACCGCGCGATGGCGATGCGGGCACGCCGCGCCTCCACCTCGGGGTCCTCGCGGTGGGTGCTTTCGAGCTTCCAGAAGCGTTTGTACGTGGTGTAGTTCTGGAGGACGTCGAGGATGAAGCCTTCTTCGATGGCCTGGCGCATGGAGTAGACGTGGAACGGCTGCGGCTTGCCGTCGGGACCCGGTGAGCCGAAGATTTCGATGGTCTTGAATTTGGGGGTTGCGGTGAGGGCGATCAGGCTGAGGTTGGGGCGCGGCGCGAGCGCGGCATCTCCGAGGTCGTCCTCGAAGTCGCTGTCACTCTCTTCGGTGACGTCAGCCTCGTCTTCGTGGGGGGCGAGAATGCGGCGCATCTTGCGGGCCGCGTCACCGGTCTGGCTGCTGTGCGCCTCGTCGATGATGACGGCAAACGTTCGGTCGCTCAGCGACTGCATCTTGCCGACGACGAAGGGGAACTTCTGGAGTGTGGTGATGACGATGTGCCGTCCCTCTTCGAGTGCGCGGGCAAGCTGGGTACTGTCCCGGTCGATCTTCTGGACGACGCCCGGTGTCTGCTCGAACTGGGCGATGGTCTGCTGGAGTTGCCGGTCGAGCACCCTGCGGTCGGTGACGACGACCACGGTGTTGAAGATGAGTTGCTCGGCGGTGTCGTGCTGCCGGAAGAGGCCGTGGGCAAGCCAGGCGATGGTGTTGCTCTTGCCGCTGCCAGCGGAGTGCTGGATGAGGTACTTCTGCCCCGCGCCCCGCTGGTGCGCGTGCGCCTCCACCGTGCGTGTGGCCTGAAGCTGATGGTAGCGGGGAAAGATGATCTTCTCGGGGGATTTAGGAGACGCGGGGTCGGACTTCTGGAGGTGGAGGAAGCGACCGAGGATGTCGAGCCACGAGTCGCGTTGCCAGACCTGTTCCCACAGGTAGGCCGTGCGGTAGCCGGAGGGGTTGTCGGGGTTGCCCGCACCCTGTTTCTTGCCAGCGCCACGTCCCTTGTTAAAAGGTAGGAACTCGGTGGCGGAGCCAGTCAGGTGGGTGGTCATGAACACCTGGTCGGGGTCAACGGCAAAATGGACAAGGGAGCGGCTTTTGAACCGGAACAACGGGTCGCGCGGGTCGCGCTGCTCGCGGTACTGCCGCATGGCATCCTTGACGCTCTGGCCGGTCAACGGGTTCTTCAGTTCAGCGGTGGCAACGGGCAGGCCGTTGACGAACAGGACCACATCGACGGCGTTGCTGTGTTTGAGACTCGAACACACTTGCCGCGTGATGGAGAGGCGGTTCTGCTGATAGGCGGTCTGAAGGTCGGCGGACAGGTTACTGGCCGGTTTGAAGGAGGCGAGGCGGAACCTGACGCCATAGTCGGTGATGCCGTTGCGGAGGACGTCGAGCGTGCCGCGTGCATCGAGTTCCTGCGTGAGGCGCTTGAGGAAGCGGTCGGTGACGACGACGCCGTGCTGTTTAGCGAGTCGTGCCCACGCTTTGGGCTGGCTTTGCCGGACAAAGGCGAGCACCTGTTCGGTGTCGAGCGCGAGTTCCTTATCAAAACTGTCCGGGTTGCCCGTGAGGTAGCCGCTGGCGAGGAGGTTCGCCTCGATGGCCTGCTCAAAGCTCAGTTCGGTATGAACCTGTGCCATCAGGCGGTCTCCCGTGAGACGTCGATCTGGCCGGTGACGGCTGCGGTGATGAGCGCCGCACGGCGCTCCTGAAGCGTGGCAATATGCACGTCTACGATCGATGCCAAGCGATCCAACTCCGTTGTTGTCCGATCCAGAAATTGAACGATTCGCTTCTGTGTATCTGCGGATGGAACTGGTATATGGATCGAACCAATAGTATCCGTGTTTAAGTTTAACTGTGTTCCAAGTTTCCCCAATCCCTTGTAAAGCTGTCCTGCAGCAAAGAGATAGTAAAGGTAACCCGGGGACTCTCTCAACCCATCAAAATACACAAATCCGTCATGAATGCAACACTTGATACCACTGATGATGGGTTTACCTACGGACCCAGCAATGCTGACGAACAAATTCCCCGGCTGTAAAGTGACGCTCTTACTTTGGCCCAATGGTGATAGTCGCTGCTCGGTGACCTGAAGGTATTTGCCGCTTGCTGAGACATCTGAGATCCGAACCCATGCGTACTCACCTTGATCATCAAAGTAAATTGGATTGTCGATAGGCCGAGGTGATGCTCCCCGCTTAACGAGGGCAAGGCGCCGGATTTTTTTTACTTCCCAATGAGCAGGTACATCACCAAGCCATTGAATGTCTGTGTGACGGAAGGCGGTTTCTTCATCGATACCCTTTGTAGTCGCATGGTGCATGCATGCAGCGCGTCGCTCCTCCAGCAACTCAATCAGCCGCTGCTTCTTCGCCACCAGTGCATCGATGCGCGCGGTCTCGCGGTCGAGGTAGGCGGCGATGGCGCGTTGCTCGGGCAGGGGGGGCACAAGACCTTTAGATCGCCCAACTTATTGATATTCAATTCGATCTGATTGGTGGCGCCTACCGCCATTGTGGCATAGATGTGTTCTTGGACTGGAATTGAGCCAAGCAAGAAGTGCAAATATCGGCTGGCGAATACGTTGGGAAGCGGCCGGACAATAGTGATGTGCGCGTCAGCGATCCAGGTGCCGGGAATATCAAAATATCCTGTCCTACCAAGAGTGCCAGTGCCGGTGGAATTCATCACTACGTCGCCCCGACGAAGATATCCCTTTGTCGATTGCACATGAGGGTTGACGTGATACTTGCAGTTCTCAGGAACGATACCAGACCACTGCACGCACGCTTGGTTGAGAACCTGTACCGCGCTGTCTATCCCATATTCTGGTGCAATACCTCTCGACAGATGTATCGTTGCTCGCTTGAGCGGTAACACCTTCCAGGTGGCAGGAAGGCTGTTCTTCCAGAGCACATCGCGAGGAGAGATTGGCGACTCGCGGATCATCACACTCATGACGTCACCTCACGCAGCATCGCTAGAATCTCCGCCTCAAGAGTTTTGATCTCGGCGTCGATCTCTGCCAGTGGCCGGGGAGCCGTGTATTCGTAGAAGTGGCGCGTGAAGGGAATCTCATAGCCAACCGTTGTGCGGCTCTCGTCGATCCAGGCGTCGGGGACGAACGGCAGGACCTCTCTCCTGACATACTCGTCCACATCCTCCTTAAGCGGAACTGACTCGGTATCGCGGAGGTCGGGGTCGGCCACCGGAGCGCCGTTCTTCTTGACGACGGGTGCCGTTTCGTCGCGCACGGTCAGGCCGTCGAGGAGCGCTTTCCGGACCGGCGGGGTTGCCGGGAGGTGGCGCTGTTCCAGAGCGCGTTCGATCTGCCGCGTCGCGGCACGCTCGTCATCGGTCGGCGTCGCGCCCGCTTCACGCAGCACGGCGGTGAAGGCGGCTCGGCGCTGGCCATCGACGTCACCCACCAGCTCCTTCTGGATGGTCCTGGATGCCAGGGCACGCTCGATCCCTTCGTCGGTTGCCCGGTAGCAGACGCGTAGGGGACGCTCGACGGTGATCTGCCGGTAGCCGAAGTCGGCGTTGTCGAAGATCTTGCAGTACGGCCCTTCGGTGAAGTCGCCGTAGATGCGGACCATGTCCTCGATCTGTCCCTCACCGATCTGCTTGCGCTTCTCGCCGAGGCTCTTGCGCATCTTCTGGAAGAATGACACGGCGTTGACGAGCTGCACCTTGCCCTGGCGGTCGGGACGCTTGCGGTTCGTGAGCACCCAGATGTACGTGGAGATGCCGGTGTTGTAAAACAGCTGGTCGAGCAGGGCGACGATGGCCTCAAGCCAGTCGTTCTCGATGATCCATGTGCGGATGTTGCTTTCCCCACTCCCGGCGTCACCGGTGAACAGGGGCGACCCATTGAACACGATGGCGAGACGTGAACCCGTTTTGCCACCTTCCGCCGAGTTCCACTTGCTGATCATATGCTGCAGAAAGAGGAGCGATCCGTCGTTGATGCGCGGCAGACCGGCGCCAAAGCGACCCCGCATGCCTTTCTGCTGGTACTCGTCGCGGATGACCTTTTCGACCTTCTTCCACTCGACCCCAAAGGGTGGATTGGAGAGAAAGTAATCGAAGGTGCGGCCCGCGTGGCCGTCGTTGCTGAAGCTGTTGCCCGATTTGATGTTGGTGGGGTCGTGGCCTTTAATCATCATGTCGGACCGGCAGATGGCGTACGACTCGTCGTTCAGCTCCTGGCCGAAGACATACAGATGGGCATCGGGGTTGAGCGCGTGCAGCCGTTCTTCGGCCACTGACAGCATGCCTCCGGTGCCGCAGGCGGGGTCATACAGCGTTCGATTGATAGATCTGACGCGCAGCAACTCGTCATCTTCTAAAAAGAGCAGATCGACCATCAGTCGGACCACTTCACGGGGTGTGAAGTGCTCGCCCGCGGTCTCATTGGATTGCTCGGAGAACCGGCGGATCAACTCCTCGAAGATCGCGCCCATGTCCGTGTTGCTGACCGCGTCGGGATGGAGGTTGATACCGGCGAACTTCTGTACCACCTGGAAGATGATGCCCGCTCTCTCCAGCCGCTCAATATGCTCCTCAAAGCCGAACTTCTCGAACGTATCGCGTGCGTCGGAGTTAAAGCCGTTGATATAGGCGCGGAGGTTCCCCGCGACGTGCGCGGGATCGTCGAGTAGCTTCTGAAAGGTGAGCGGGCTGACGTTGTAGAACGTGAATCCGGCGTCCTGCATGAGCACCGGTTCCCTGTTCTGTATCTTGAGGGTGGCATTGCGTTCAAGGACGGCAGCCTTCGTCGGTTCCAGGACGCAGTCAAGACGCCGCAGAACAACCAGCGGCAGGATCACGCGCCCGTACTCGGATGCTTTGTAGTCGCCTCGAAGCAGGTCGGCCACCGACCAGATAAAGTAAACTTTGTCGGCAAAGCCACTCATTGGGACACCTTCAGTGCACGGAGAGCATTGGGCCGAGTACATATACGGGGAATACCAGGGTCAGCAAGGTATTGTAGCCGTCCATCAGGTAGGTGCGGAACGGCCCGTATACGCCATTTGCCTCTGCTCCCAGAGAGCCAGCATGCTATCGGTAACGCAGTTAGAAGGAGACGAACGAGGTGCGTATCGGCTTGATTGGTGATACCCACGGTTACGTGCCGGCGCTCGAAGCCGCTCTGGAAGGCTGCCGCACCGCAGGCACCGACGTCATCGTCCACTGCGGTGACTTCTTGTCGTCGCCGTTCTCGCCTGACCCTCCGGGCGAGACGATCGATCTCCTCCGTACCGCGGGAGTGCGCGCCGTCGCCGGTAACGGGGAGGCGTACGTGCGAGACTGGGGTACGCCACGCTGGGACGCGACAATCGCATTGCGGCGGCAGCGCCCCGACTCACCCGACCACTGGCTGCCCTCCGTCCCGGCTGGCCAGGCGGAGCTGACCGCCGATGATCTGGCGTGGCTACGACGGGTGCCCGAGGAACTGCTGCTCGATGGCGCGAGGCCGGGCGATCTCTACGTCTGCCACGCCATGCCGGGCAACCCCTTCACCACCATCTGGGACACCGACCCGCAGTTCACTCCCGACATCCCCCAGGAGCAACGCGACACCGCGTTGACCCGCCCTGACGTCGCCAACGCCGACCTGATCCTGTGCGGCCACGTGCCCTACCCGCTCGTTCAGCGGACCAGGCTTCCCAATGGTCGGACCGCACTGGTGGTCCGGGGCACCGGGTATCTGCGAGGCCAAGGCGACGAGTGGTGGACCGACTACGTGCTCCTGACTCACCGCGGCCCTCTCACTGCTGCCTACGGCGCGTGGGAGATCAGCCGTCGCCTCGTGCCCTTCCGGCCACGCGACCCTTCCTGGACGTGGGATCAGCCATCAAGGCGCGACACCCCTTCATCCCAGGCGTCGCGTTGAATTTGCCACGGATGGCACCCCGGTAGGCGTTGAGTTGCTTGCCGACTCACACGGCGTGAATATTGACGATTTGCCACAGCACGTGGCGATTGGCCGACTGCTCGAAGAGCATGGCATGAAGGTATTCGCGTAGACGCCGCCATCGAGCCTAGAACATGGAGCGAGCCTCACTCAGTTTTTGACGCAAACATAGGCTGCGTAGATGCGCGAGTCGTCGTATTCAGCGGCATGGATCGTGAAGCCAGCCCGTTCGAGCATCGGCTCGAGCAACCACGTGAAGGTACTGAACTCGTCGCGCAGATGCGTTTCCAGTTCCGTACGGGTCCAGCCGTCCTCAGGCCGTTCCTTCGCACGCGTGAGCCATGCTTCCATGGCACGCTCGCTCTCGGCGACATCGAAGGCGAAGACCAGGTCTCGCAGCCGCAACACGCCGCCGGGTTTGAGCATGGCGGCGACCCGATGCAGCGCGACGGCCTTCCAGAAGTCGGGGAGGTGGTGCAGCGCATTCCGCGAGTAGAGCATGTCGGCGGGAGCGCCAGCGTGTTGATACGATAGAAACCCACCATGAACGCATTCCACGTTATGACAATGAGACTGTTCGATCTTCTCACGGAGGGCAGCGAGCATCGCGGCTGACGGGTCTACCGCCACCACCCGTTGACAGTGTGGGGCCACCGTTAGAGCGAGCGTGCCAGTGCCCGCACCGAGATCGATCAGCGCCTTCGATGCATCGAGGCCCAGATCGCGGAGGAGTGCCAGATCAACGGCATAATCGGTGCGGGCCTTCTGGTCATAGGTGGCCACGTACCGGGGATCCAGATGCTCGGGCCCCGCGTGTGCGATTTCGTCAAGATACCAGCGCGGGTGTGCCATGCCTGTCCTACTTCCCACCGGGTCGAGCCGCTTCGACCCGCACGTGGATGCCATCGGGCAGCGATTGGATGATGCCGCCGTACTGAACAATAGGGCGGTCTGGAATGGCGGTGAGGCGGTAGCGGCGGAGGACGTGCGCGGCCAGTGCCTTGAGTTCGACCTGAGCGAAGTTGACACCGATGCAGATGCGCGGACCACCGCCGAAGGTGACCAGGCCATAGGGCGTGCGCTTGTCCTCTTCTCGTGGTGGAGCAAAGCGGTCGGGGTCGAAGGTGTCGGGCGATGCGAAGACGGTCGGGAGCCGATGGCACGCGGCGATGGCGAGGAACATCGCCGTGCCAGCGGTGACGGTATAGCCGCCGAACGCGAAGTCGCGCACGACGCCACGTGGCACCATCATGACGGGTGACTGGATCCGTCCCGCTTCACGGATGGCGTTGGTGAGCACCGGCAAACCGCGCAGTGCCTCAGTCGTGATGGGTACGTCAGGCGCGCCAAGGGTTGCCGCCAGTTCCGCGGTAATCCGTGCCGTGTAGTCGGGGTGGGTCGCGAGCAGGTACAGCAGCCACGCACCCAGCGTGGTGGTCGTTTCGTGGCCAGCGACGAGCAGGATGTTCACGTGCGCCAGCAACTGCTCGTCGGTGAGCGACTGCCCCTGCCCATCGTGAGCGCGGACCATCAGTCCGAGCACGTCGTCAGTTCGCTCGCTGCTGGCATCCTGTCGTCGCTCGGTGATCAGTTCCAGCAGCTTGGTCTGCAAGGCAGCGCGGACGCCAAGGAGGCGCTGGCTTGCCTGCTCCCACGTCTCGTCTTCTTCGACACGGCTGTTGAACAGGGTGGAGAAGCTCTGGCGCAAGAAGTCCACTTCGGGGCCGGTGTGGAAACCGACGAGGGCTTCAGCGGCAACGTCAAACGTGATCTCGCGTGCCTCCGCGAGCAGGTCAACCTCGCCGCGCTCGGTCCAGTCTGCCGTCCGTGTTTCGATGGTCCGCCGCATAAGTGGCAGGTAGCGTGCCATGAACTGGGCGGTGAAGGCGGGATTCATCATGTCACGGTGGCGGGTGTGCTCGGGTGGATCCATGTTGAGCAGGCCACGGCCGAGTGTCTCGCCCATGACGGGTGTCCAGCCGACTTCGTGGCTCACGCAGTCGCGGTGCGTCGAGAGGACGCAGCGGTTGGCCTCTGGACCGACCATATACACGACATCGCGACCAGCGAGGGGTCCCATTTCGGGGGCGAAGGTGAAGATGGGGCCGTGTTCCACGGCGATGCGGGCGATATAGGGCGCAAGCTGACCGCTGCCGTGCCACACGTCGGGTGGAATATCGACGCGGGGTGGCCGGGTGGCGAAGGATGCGGTCATGCTGCGTACCCTTTCTTGTCGGGACGTGTCGGCGTGTGGAATGGTTGCTACCAGCGTACACGATTTCCCGGTTACCTATCCCGAAAAGATCGGGAATACGTTCCCTAGGTACCCGCCCGCTGCCGTCGTACGCTACGGAGAGGTACGAGCTCGACACGCTCGGCCTGGGAACCAGCAGGAGAAGAGCAGACAGTCGGAATCGAGGAGGGAAGCATGCAGCGTCCTACGTTCAACAGATGTGCAGGCGCGTCAGACACGAAGGGTGTGAGCGATCGTGGTGTATCCATGCACGGACTGATGGAAACCACGCCACGAGCGGTCGTGATGGCCGGGAAAGGTGGAAAGTAACGATGAACTCGATAGCGGCACGCGATTCCTACGATCGGCCGTCGATCTGGGAGCACTGCGCTCTCGCTAGCGGTGCGATGTTCGTGGCATTGCTCCTCATTGCGGCATTGGTCATCCCCGGCCCGCCAGGAGAGCAGGGCTCGCCCGCGCACAACCCCGCCTGGCTGGCGGCTCATCAGTCTGCCGCCCTCATACAGGTATACGTACGCGGCATTGCGGCCGTGGCACAACTCATATTCATCGCTGGCATCGTGATGGTCTCCCGACGGGCAGAGGGGCACATCAGCATCCTCGCGCTCCTTGCCTTCGGAGGAGCCATCATCCACACCGTGATGATGTTGCTGTCCAATGCCGTCACCGCTGCGGCAGCGATCGGCAGCGGGCAGGGCATCGATGCAGGGGTCGTGCAAGGATTGGGCGTGCTGTCGGACGCGATCCTCGGGATCGAGCCACTGGCAGAAGCGTTGCTCTTTGGAGCAGCAGCCGCGACATTGTTGCGCACCCACACGGTTCCGCGCTGGATCGGCTGGTTCGGTCTCATCGGTGTACCCCTGTCTTTGCTCGGCGGTGCGAGCTACCCTGGCACTCCCCTCGACGTTGTAGGGTTTGTGGCGCTGCTCTTCGAACTCGTCTGGTTTACATGCGCCAGCATCGTGCTCCTGCTCCATGCCCGAAGCCGACGATCTCCACAACGTAGTCAGGGCGCTGCCACAGAACATGCGGCATGATCGGGACGGTACGGCATCGGGCTGATGTACACTCGCTGTCGTACGATTTGGTGGAGACGTGCGCGAAACGTGATTCCCGCTCTGATGATGGCCCATGCGGCTGGCACGGGTAAGGGAGCGGGAACGGACAGGCAACCTCGGTGATGATCACTGAACAGACGCCGAAGGCGCGTGCCGGGTCCGGGACCGCCCCGGACCGCGCGGTGCCCGCACGCTGGCTGGCGCTTGCCCGGGCCACCTGGATCGCGGTCACACTGTCAACCCTTGCCCTGTTTTCGGCGGGGGTACCGGTGCTCTTCGAAGAACTCCAGAAGGCGTGTACAGGTCCCGCTTGCCGCAGACCGCAACTGAGCCCAGACGCGGCACAGACGCTGGAGCACCTCGGTCTGTCGTTGCGCTTCTACGCCACCTATTTCGTGACGATGGAAACGCTCTTTGTCCTCACCTTCTGTGTGATAGCCGTCACACTCTTCCGGTACCGATCGTCTGACCCTTTCGCACTCCTGGGAGCAACGATGCTGGTACTGGTGGGGGGGACGGTATTCACGGAAACGGTGACCGCACTGAGAGATAGTTGCGTCGCCTGTTCCTGGGTGATTACCGTGCTCTCGTTTCTGGGCTCGGCGTCGATGCTGCCCTTCTTCTATCTGTTCCCTGATGGCTCGTTTGTTCCACGCTGGACACGCCTGGCGGCAGTTGCCTGGGTGGTACTGTGTGCGCTCGGCTATTTCACTCCGTCGGACTTCGTCCTGAATCAGGATCCGAACAATAGGCACCACGTGTTCCCGATGCTAGCGTTCTGTTTTCTCGCGAGCGTAGTCGTGGCGCAGGGCTACCGCTACCAGCGTATCTCAGGGTCCGCGGAACGTCTGCAGACCAGGTGCGTCGCGTTCGGCTTTCTCACAGCGTTCGTGGGATTCTTTGTCGGAATTTTTGTCATCGAGCCGCGCATTGAAGCCACGACATCCAGTGCCGTCGTCTTCCGTTTCCTCGGCCTGACCGACTTCTATGTCTTCCTCGTGTTCATCCCTCTCTCTCTCGGGGTAGCTATGCTGCGTTATCATCTCTGGGACATCGATATCCTCATCAATCGTACCCTCGTGTACACATTATTGACCGCCTGTATCATCGGTGGTTATACCGTGCTCGTGGGTGCCCCCGGCATGCTTTTCCCAACATACGGCGGCCCACTGAGTTCGATCATTGCTACGGGTGCTATCGCTGTGCTGTTCCAGCCAATTCGTGAACGCCTGCAACGGGGAGTGAACCATCTGATGTATGGAGAGCGCGACGATCCGTACACGGTTGTCTCTCGGCTCGGCCAGCGTTTGGAGTTGGCACTGGAGCCGGGTGCGGTCCTGCCGATGCTGGTAGAGACGGTGGCCACGGCACTCAAGCTGCCCTATGTGGCGATCACGCTCAATCAGGATGGTGACCAGCACCCCACCACTGCCCATGGCGTGCCAATCGATGATCTGCTGTCCCTACCTCTGACGTACGGGGGACAGGCCATCGGCCAACTGACGCTCGCTCCGCGTGCTCCCGGTGAATCATTGAGCAGGGCGGACCGCAGGCTCCTCGCAGACCTCGCGCGCCAGGCAGGGGTCTCCGCGCACGCGGTCATGCTTGCGACAGCACTCGAACGTTCCCGGGTACGCATCGTCACCGCACGGGAGGAGACGCGCCGCCGGGTTGGCGCTGACCTGCACGATGGGCTGGGCCACCGCCTCACCGGCTTACTTCGCCACGCCGAGTTAGCCGAGAACCTGCTCGCGCAGGATCCAGCAGCGGCACAGGATATCTTGCACGACCTCAAGGGACAGACCCGAGCGGCCATCAACGAGGTGCGACGTCTCGCCCATGCCCTGCATCCACCCGAACTCGAACTCCTGGGACTGGTTGGCGCGCTCCGAGAGTGTGTCGAGCAGTCGAACGGTATGGACAGCAAGGCTGTGCAGGTCACCATGAAGGCGCCAGAGGCACTTCCCCCCTTGTCCGCCGCTGTGGAAGTTGCCGCCTACTATATCGCTCAGGAGGCCATGACGAATGTCCACCGCCATGCGGCCGCGCGGCACTGCACGCTCCGTCTCCGATTCGTCCCGTGCGACGCGGCAGGAGTGGCCCACCGGTCTACCCCGCATGCGCCTTTTCTGGAGATCGAGGTGTGCGATGATGGTACGGGCGTCGGTGCGGACAGGGCGAAGCACGGAGCAGGGCTCGGTATGACATTGATGTGCGAGCGAGCGGTGGAAGTAGGCGGTGTCTGTCACGTTGAGGCGCTGACCGCAGGTGGCACGCGCGTCCTCGCGCGGTTGCCCTGCCTGGAAGCCTGAGGAAGGAACGGCATATGGAGACCGTACGCATCGTGATGGCAGATGACCAGGCCATCATCCGGAGTGGATTGCGACGCCTCCTGGAAGCAACGACCGACGTTGAGATCATCGGTGAGGCAACGAATGGCGCGGAGGTCATCGAGCTGACCGCGACACGACAACCCGACGTCATTCTGATGGACCTTCGGATGCCCGTGGTCAACGGTATTGAAGCGACCCGTCGAATTCACCGTGCGCACCCACATATCGGCATTCTGATCCTCACCATTTTTGATGACGACACCTCTGTCTTCCCGGCTATTCGCGCGGGGGCACGGGGATATCTTCTCAAAGATGCCGATCAATCCGAACTGCTGTACGCGATTCGCACCGTGGCGCAGGGAGGCGCCATCTTCAGCCCGGGGATCGCGCATCGCGTTCTGCGCTACCTTGCGGACTCGCCTGCGAATATCTCTGCTCAGGCGTTTGATGCGTTGACGAACCGCGAGCGAGATATTCTCAATCTGATCGCCCGGGGCGCCACGAACGCGGAAATTGGCGAGCAGCTGGGGCTGAGCCCGAAGACCATTGCGAATAATGTCTCAAACGTATTGCTCAAGGTTCAGGCAGCCGATCGTGCAAAGTTGATGGTGATGGCGCTTGAAGCCGGACTGGGACGGTGAGAAGGTCGCCCCGTCAGAACTCGCGCGATATAAGATGCTGGCGGCTACGGGCGATGCTTTCGAGCATTGGGCGGTCCGGTGAGAAGTCCTGCTCGACAATGTACCATTCGGCAGCAGTCGCGGCGGCGATTGTGGGCGCGATGTCGATGGTGCCATCGCCGAGCGCCGCAGAGAGATGGGCACGGAGGTCACGGGCGTTGGCGTCAATGGGGTCGGCTGGGAGCGGTTCGGGCCGCATGTCTTTGAGATGCACCAGTACGCACCGTTTGTAGTAGCTCCGTATCCATAATGCGGGATCTTCGCCAGCGAAGGTAATCCAGTACATGTCAGGTTCCCAGAACAGCGCGTCGGGATCGGTCTCGCCGAGCAAGATCTCGAGTCCGGTGGTGCCATGGAACCGCCGGAACTCGAAGGCGTGGCTGTGGTAGGAGAGTTGGGCGCCAAGCGTACGGCAGCGTCGGCCGATGGCATTGAGGTCGGCGGCCCAGCGGTGGAAGGCCGCTTCATCGGTGCGGTCTTCGAGCGGCAGTTCGGCGCAGACCAGATTGCGGTTGCCAGCGGCAAGATTGAACGCCACTTCTTCGTCCAGTGCGGTTCGGAGACGGCTGGACCCGACGTGGCTCGACGCGAGCCGCAGCCCTACGTCCTTTAATAGCGCGTTGAAGTCGGAGACTGAGAGGCCGCCATAGCCAAAAGCGGCTTCGATGGCGGAGTAGCCAGCGACGGCAATGTTGCGAAGCGTGCCAGGGTAGTCGGCCCGGGCCTCTTCGCGGAGCGTGAACATCTGCAGGGCAACGCCCGGGTTCGTCATACCCACTCCTTTCCTCACTGCCGCATGATCGGTGAACCAGTGGTCGCGCAACGACGGTACTGTAGGTCCTCAGGCAGTTGCACGTCAAGGTCGATGGCGTCCTCTTTCCCTGGCAGGCAGGAACCCACGCGCCACAGGCAGACAGGCAGTGCGGGCTGCTCCGCACCGGAGCAGTGGACGGTAGCCCGCACTGGCGTTCAACAGCACGCACAACGTGCAGGCACATGGTACTCCCCCCACCGATGAAACAACGTACCGAAGCATCGGTAAAGAATCAAACAATCGCGTTGCTTGCTAATTTGCTGTGCCTCTCGTATGCTTGTGGTAGAGTCAGTTGCCATGAGACGGTGGCCGCTGAACTCTGGGCCTGACCTCTGGCGCCCTGCGACCCAGTTCCCAGGGCACGTCCCGTTGATATCTGTGAGACTCCATCCATCAGGCGGTTGGTTTAGGTTGGTTGGTTTAGGTTCCTTGGTGCGGTCGCATGTGCGCCCGTCCAGCAGCGACGAAGGGAGACCAGCGTGGGCTTTTTAGATAAGCTTCGTGGAAAGCAAGCGACACCGGCAGTAGAGCCGGATATGGTGAAGTGCCCCATGTGCGGCGAGATGAACCGGCCCAGTGCATTACTCTGTGCTATCTGCCGTGGCCCCATGCCTCCGCAGGTAGACGTCAAGGCAGCCACAGCAAAAGTCTGAGTCGCGCGACCTCGATTCCGCCCCCCTATCCACCGAGTGCGAAGCGCTTCGGCCAGGTACCCTTGCAACGTGAGCCCGGAGTCCGTGCTGCCGTGCGCTCTCGATCCTGTTCACTCCTATAGGCCATATACGCCAGGAGTGAACAGGATATCGTTTCGCTAAAATTCTTGACGCGGGCAAGAAGCCATCGGTATGCTTGAACTACAAAGAATCGTACGGGGACACGGTCACCTGGTTCATCTGGGGCCCCCACTTCCAAGCGACACTCCTCATGTAGCTTCGTAACCGTCATCATTGTTCTAAAAAGGGCACAACTGTGGCACTGGTGGCCCGCACCACCGCGAGCACGCGACCGCGCAGTCGGGCGCAGCGTCGTGAGCTTCTGCTCCTGTTGGCTTTCGCGGGCCCCAACTTCCTTTTCCTCGCGGCATTCAGCTACTGGCCGCTGATCTATAACGGCTACCTCAGCCTGGTCGATTGGGATATGATCTCGCCTTATAAAGTGTTCACCGGTTTCAGTAATTATGTCGAGCTTGCTACCGATCCCGATTTCGGTCAGATTATGTTGAACACGTTCGTCTTCTCGATTGGCGGCGTGGTAGCCACGATGACGCTGGGTCTGCTGCTCGCGGTGCTCCTCAACCAGAAGCTGTGGGGGCGAGACATCGCCCGCACGGTGCTGTTTGCCCCGAATGTCGTCAGTGGCGCGGCGATCGCCGTCGTCTGGGCCTATATCTTCGACCCGAACTACGGGTTGCTTCGGTTCTTCTTGCGCGCCATTGGCCTGCCCGCGCCACACTGGCTGACCGACTCGGTCTGGGCGCTGCCCGCGGTGATCATTGTATACGCCTGGAAAAATCTGGGATACGCAATGGTCGTCTACCTGGCCGGGTTGCAGCTGATCCCCAAGGAACTGATGGAGTCGGCCACGATTGATGGCGCGGGCTCGGGTCGGCGTTTCTTCTCTGTCACACTGCCGTTGCTGTCGCCCACCACCTTCTTCCTGCTGGTGACCTCGATTCTCGGTTCGCTCCAGGCATTCGACATCATTAAAGTGCTGACGGGGGGCGGACCGGTACAGTCGACGACAACGCTGGTGTATCACATGTACCAGCAGGGATTTGTGGCATTCCACGCGGGGCGGGCAGCGGCAACCGCTATCCTGCTCTTTACCCTCATGCTCATCGCGACCTTGATTCAGATGCGATTTGTGGAACGGAAGGTTCACTACTGATGCCCGGAGCGCCAACACATCGGGGTGACGAGGATCCATGGCCAGGACGGTGAGCACGACAACACACATCCAGACGTCGGCTGCACGCGGCATGATGCGCGACCCGCTGAAGGTCGTGAGCCTTGTAGTCAGCTATGGCATTGTACTATGCGCGATGGCGGTGATCGGGATGCCTCTGTACTGGATGGCGACCGGCTCCCTGAAGACACTGCAGGAGATCTATCAGATCCCACCGCTCTGGTGGGTGTCGGCCCCGCACTGGGACAACTACGTGACCGCGTGGCACAAAGCTCCTTTTGGTCGATTTTATGTCAATAGTGTGCTGACGACGGTCGTTGGTTGTACCATCAAGCTGTTCAATGCCGTCTTTACCGCCTACGCGCTGGCATTTCTGAAGGTGCGGGGACGCAACGCCCTCTTCGTGGCCATGCTTGCCGCGCTCATGATTCCACCCGAGGTCGCGGTCCTGCCGAACTATCTCACGATCGCGAAGCTGGGCTGGGTGAATACGTACCAGGGGCTGATCCTGCCGGGTGCAGGCGTGGCCTTTGTCACCTTCTTGCTCCGCCAGAACTTCCTCTCGCTTCCCTTAGAAGTGCTTGAGGCTGCCGTCATGGATGGCGCGGGACACCTGCGACGCCTCTGGAGCGTGGTCCTGCCCATGTCGCGTCCAGCACTGGCCACCTCGGCGTTGCTGCTGGTGGAGTCGAAGTGGAATGAGTTCCTGTGGCCCCTGGTGGCCACCAGTATTCAGCAGATGCGGACGTTGCCGGTCGGCCTTGCGTTTCTCGTGGCGCAGGAGACGCAGGTCGAGTGGCACATCGTCATGGCGGGTGCGCTTTTCGTGATCGCGCCGGTGCTTCTCTTTTTCCTGCTGGTGCAGCGGCAACTGGTGGCCGGACTGACCGCGGGAGCTGTGAAAGGTTAGGAGTCGAAGGATGATCAAGGAGGATCGGATGCGTTCGGGGATCAGTAGACGGAGCTTTCTCATCGGGGCCGCAGGACAGGCGGCAATGGTGACCTTGCTGGCAGCGTGCGGAGGATCCGGCAGCACGTCAGCACCCACCACGGCGGCACCCGCGGCCAGCACGCCGGCGGCCAAGCCAGGAGCGACGACAGCACCCGCCACCGCACCCACGACGGCAGCGCCCGCTGCTGCAGCTGCCACCCCTGCCACGGCAGCTGCAGTAGCACCCACGACTGCCGCCGCGGCCGCGGCGCCCAGCACCGCCGCGAAAGCGGGGGGAGCCGAGTCGGTGCTCTACTGGGATGCCTTTAGCGGCACGAATGGCAATGCCGTGCAGGCGCTGGTGAAGCAGTTCAACAGTAGCCAGCAGGCCGTCACGGTCGATTATCAGTACCAGGGGAGCTACGGCGACACGGCACAGAAGCTCGCCACAGCGTTGGCGGCAAAGCAGGCACCCGACCTGGTGGTGCTGTCGGACGTCTGGTGGGGCAAGTTCTGGCTGAACAACACCATCGCCCCCGTCAACGACTTCTTCCAGCGGGCCAAAGTTGACCCCACCGACTATGTGGACGCGCTGTGGGGCGAAGGGGTCCGCAATGGCAAGCAGTACTGGCCACCGTTTGCCCGCAGCACGCAGTTGTTCTACTACAACAAGGACGCCTACATGGAGGCCGGGCAGGACAAGGCGCCGGCGACCTGGACCGAATGGATGAGCTACGCGCCGAAGCTGCTCAAAAAGAATGGCAACGACGTCAGCCAGTACCCCTTCCTGATGTCCAACGGCAACTCCTACATTGCGTGGGTCTTTATGCCGTTTGTCTGGGAGTACGGCGGCAGCATCTCCGACGAGCAGTTCAAGATCCACATCGCCGATGCGCCCGCCGTTGCCGCCGGGCAGGTGTGGTCTGACTGGATCCACAAGAACAACTGGGCAGCCAATCCACAGGACGTCGCCGTCGACTTTCAGAACGGGCTTGGCGTAACCGGTTTGATGTCCACCGCTGCGCTCGCGGGCATCGAGAAGAATGCCAAGTTCAAGGTCGGGACGGCATTCTTGCCCAAAGAAAAGGCAGGCGGGGTCTCGACTGGTGGCGCGGGCCTGTGTGTGATGCGCGGCTCACCGCAGCCGAAGCAGGCGGCCGCCTTTGACTATGTAGCGTTCGCCACCGGCACCCAGGGGACCATCACGTGGTCACAGAGCACAGGCTATATGCCCGTGCGCAAGTCGGCCACCGACGACCCGAAGCAGCAGGCGTTCTACAAAGAGCACCCCAACTTCAAGACGGCCGTAGACCAGCTCGCCGTGACGCGTCCCCAGGACTGGGCGCGGGTGAACATCCCCAACGGCGACCAGATCATCGGCGACGGCGTGCAGCGTTTTGTCGTGAAGAGTGACCCTGTGGAGCAGGCGCTGAAGGATACGGCCGCACGGCTGGAGAAGGAAGGCGCCCCGATCATCAAGCAGACCGAGGAGCGGATGAAGCAGGGGTAACGCCGTCTGGCCCGGTGCGGGGATCCCCTTGCGCCGGGCCAGACGAAGCCCGATGATGGAGCGGACACGCTTCAGACTGGTTCGGGTTGGCCAGAACCGTGCCCGCGATTGTCCGGCTTCACCCACGGTCACGCAGTGGCAGTCGCACGACGAAGCGCGTGCCTCCGTTTTCTGGCGCTTCGGCCCAGATGCGTCCGCCGTGCCGTTCGACAATTTCCTTGCTGATATACATGCCTAGCCCCATCCCGCTGATCATGCCCGTGGGGTCCGCGCGGTAGAAACGCTGGAAGATGGACTCCCGATGGGTATCAGAGATGCCGATGCCGTGGTCACGTACGAGGATGTCTGCAGCATCATCGCGCGACTTCTGAAGGGTCACCTCAATCACGCCACCGGCGGGACTGTAGCGGACGGCGTTATCCACGATGTTGCTGATTACCTGCTCTATCCGGAGCGCGTCGATGGATGCCATCATCGTTTCGGGCAGATCCAGGACGAAAGTGTGCTGGCTTGTCATCGCCCGCGCCCCGTCCACTGCCTCACGCACCAGGGTCACCAGATCGACATCGCTTCGATTGAGATCCAGCCAGCCCGTCTCCAGCCGTGATACATCGAGCAATTGATTGACAAGGCCAGCAAGTCGGCCCGACTGCCGGTCGATGTGGTGCAGTGCCATTCGACCGCGCTCTGCATCCAGGTGACCTTCCCGATCGAACTGGCGCGTTAACATCCGTGCAAAGCCGCGCAGGCCCGCGACTGGCGTTCGTAGTTCATGCGCGGCAATTGACAGAAACTCGTCTCGCACCCGCACCGCTGCTTCCGCCCGCTCTCGCGCCTCCTGTTCAGAGCGAAACAGGAGCGCGTTGTCGATGGCAAGGGCGCAGCGTGCGGCGAGGTCTTCCAGTACCGCAACGTCATGGAGGCCGTAGGTTTGGTGCGCACGAGTGAGCGCCACAAAGAGCACCCCCAGCGTCCGCCCCCGCGCCTTCAGAGGCACTGCCATGCGCGAGCGTGGCCCCAGGGCCTCGATGACCCGAAGCTGTTCTTCAGAACCCGCCGACGCTCGCATGTCATCGTACGTCACATTGGCCACGAGTTGCGTGGTACCCAGACGGAGCGCGCGCGGGATAGATCCTTCCTGATGCAAGCGTGAGGGAAACCGCAGGAGCGACTGAACAAGCTCCTCCCTGGCGGGATCCGCACTGGCGGCGGCAAGACGGCGCACGGTGCCATCGGGCTGCAACATATCCAGAACGCAGTAGTCGGCCAGGGAGATCACGGCCAGGCGCGCGACACTCTGCAGCGTCGTTTCGAAGTCCAACGAGGACGCGAGGATCGCGCTGGCGTCTGCCAGAAAATGGTCCGGCCGCAAGGGGCCCGACCGTCGGGTGACATCCCGAGCAATTGCCATGGCGTAGCTTCCAGGTCGTGCCTCCTGGCCAGGGAAGTCGAACGGACTGAAGCTGAGTTCTACCGTGATCTCGTCGCCCGTGCTCCGCCGTGCGGGAAGTTCCAGCGGCAGTCCGGTGTCCATCATCCGCCCGTGTCCCGTCGCCGCATATGCCAGCCGTCCGGCGATGTGGCGGGATGCGACCCGCTCGGGCACCAGCGCATCCACAGACATCGCAAGCGCTGCGTGTTCAGCATAGCCGAAGAGGGCGACCGCGCCTGGATTCCACAGAACAATCTGCCCCGTCGCCGCTTCAGCGATGATGACGGCGTCGTTGACATGCGAAAAGAGTGTACGCATAGCCAACACGTCCTCAGAGCGTGGTGGACGCGGTGCACCATTATCGGCAACCGGGGACGACTCGTTCTCCATCCCACTCCTCATACCCGCCACGCTGGCGGGGAGGCCATCCTGCTGGCAAATGGCGCCACCGTGCTGACATATCCGCTGGCCAGACAATAGTAGCGTGCAGCGGCAACAAGGTGCGCAGCGATCACTCCGCGGATGTCCGTATGGTTTGCCGTTAGAGCGGCTTGAGATTGGCCTCGATTTCCATCCTGCGCGGCTCCAGGAATGGCGGCAGCGCGAGCCGCTCGCCAAGATGCTCGGGGGATTCATCGGTGGCAAAGCCGGGACCGTCAGTGGCGATCTCGAAGAGCACCCCGCCTGGCTCGCGGAAGTAGAGGGAACGGAAGTAGTAGCGGTCGATGACCGGCGTCACCTGCAGACCCGCCTGCGTCAGCCGCTCCTGCCAGGCCGCGTGTTCTTCATCGTTGGGTGTCCGGAATGCCACGTGATGCACGCCTCCGGCGCCGATCATCGCCCTTCGGGCAAGGTCGGGACGGGCTACCAGCCGTACCTGGGCGCCAGGTCCACCGGGCCCCACCTCATAGGTCGCGGTCTGCTGTTCCGCATCGTCTGAAGCATGCACCTTCCGGAACCCGAGCACCGTGGTGAGCATCGCCGCCGTAGGCGCGAGACTCTTGACAGCGATGGTGACTCCTTCGAGACCACGGATCGCCTGGGGCGCCGGAACGGTGCCTTGGTCCCAGGGTAGACCCGGCGCCACACCCGTCGCTCCCGGTGGGAGGGTGTCATCGACCAACTCAAGCCGTTGCCCCTCGGAGTCCTGGAACGGCAGGACAGCCCGCCCATCACGTTCGACCATGGGTGTGTGCGCCACCTGCAGTTCAGCGAAGCGGCGTTGCCACCACGCCAGCGCGTCACGACCTGGCACCCGAAAGGCGGTTGCTGCGACCATGCCAGCAGCCGGGGTATGCCGCCCCGCGAACTCCCAATCAAAAAATGTCATGTCGGTACCCGCGCTGCCAAGGGCATCGGCGTAGAAGAGATGGTAGGCCGAAACGTCGTCCTGGTTCACCGTCTTCTTGACCAGGCGCATCCCAAGCACACCGGTGTAGAACGCGATATTTGCCGCCGCGGCACTCGTGACCGCCGTGACATGATGTAAACCACCCAGTTGCATACCATCCCTTTCCGCAATGCCATCACCGATTTTCGTCCTGTCTTTGCCCCCGCGCCTCGTGTCACGCAGGCACAGTGAACCGAAACACGTCTGGGATGTGGCGCCGGACGTGGCGCCACGGTGCGCGCATGCAGAGCCAGATCCGGGCCGACACCACTATCGTTGCATATCACTCCCCACGATCTGGCATCGCTGTTGCTAAGTACTCGTCCACTGAACTAGGGTAAGGAAAGGTGGTAGGATACGGTGGCCGTGCGGGGAGGAGAAGCGCGGCGGATAAGGAGGGGACGATGCGCGGACGGCCACCGGCAGTGACAATC
>JAABUZ0100003079.1_pt1 | contig 25728 bp, 32 predicted proteins | sample 5562091 | NCBI WGS metagenome assembly JAABUZ01 (sample SAMN12813069, study PRJNA571459) | rock metagenome | isolation source: Antarctica rocks | place: Antarctica: Victoria Land, Linnaeus Terrace sud | collected 2015-12-21 | reverse complement strand
ACGGTGCATGCCTCGACGAAAACTTTGCCGCCGTCGAGGTAGTCGATCGGCTGGTTGTTCAGGTTGGGGTTGGTCAGGAGGCTGTGGGCGAACAGCGCGACGGTGACGGCGTAGGCGACGTAATGCAGCTTCTTCCAGGTCCGGATACCGATCCGGTTGCGGAAGTACGACGTGACCACGACGAAGATCAGTGCGTAGGCCGCGAAGGCCCCGATGGTGTTGATGATCGGCTGGTCCGGCGCCCAGAACGGCAGCACGATGTCGAGCCAGCCGAATTTGGCCGTGGCGGAGGGCAGCAGCAGCACGGGATGCAGCAGCACCACGGCGAGGGCGACGTAGCCGGTCCGGTTGTGCAGGTCGAACAAGGGCAGCCGCCGATGCGGCCAGCGCGCCACCGGGTTGTACCGGGTGGACAGCAGCAGGCCGAGCAGCAAGTTGAAGGTCAGCAGCCCGGTCGCCGTCAGCCCCACGTAGGAGGTGAGGTCAATGAAGGTGAGGTCCGGGATGCCGGTGTCGGTCGGGGTCATGCGTCCTCGCAGGTTGCGCCGCGAGCATCCGCCTTGGCCGGCCATCCGGGGCAGTGCTCCTCAGACCCGGAGGGGTAGCCAGCTCATCTGACGTTTGATGAACACCGACATGACGATTCCGTCATGCAAGCTGGTGCGTTCCCTTGGGCTGCACCGCGGTCCCGGTGAGCGGCGTTTCCAGCGTCACCCGGGTGCCCTGGCCGACTTGGCTGCTGATCGCCACGCTCCCGCCGTGCAGGATGGCGATGCTCCGGACTATCGCCAGTCCCAAACCCAGGTTGCCGCCAGAGCCGGAGCGGGCGCGGTCGGCCCGGTAGAACCGGTCGAAGACGTGCGGCAGGTGCTCGGGCGCGATGCCGCGGCCGGTGTCGGCCACCTCGATGCGCAGCAGCGCGCCGTCGCTGCTCGAACCGATCGTCACCCGCCCGTCCGGCGGCGTGTGGGCGATGCCGTTGGCCACCAGGTTGCCGACGGCCTGCTGGAACAGCGTGCGGTCAAAGGAGGCAGCGAAGTCCGCCGTGCCCTCGGCGTGCAGCGCCACTCCGGCATCGGCGGCGGCAGCCTCGTAAAACTCCAGGACGGCCTCGATCTCCTGGCCCACCTGGATCGTGTCGTGATGGGCGTTGGCCGTCGCCGTTTCGGCGCGTGCCAGGAACAGCAGGCTCTGGATGACCCGGCTGATGCGCTCACACTCCTCCAAGGCCGAGCCCAGGATGTCCCGGTACTCCTCGGCAGCCCGATCCTTGCCCAGGGCCACCTCAAGCTCGCCGCGCAGGTTGCTGATCGGCGTGCGCAGCTCGTGCGCCACGTCAGCCGAGAACTGCGAAATCTGCTCGAACGACTCTTCCAGCCGGTCGAGCATCTCGTTGAAAGTGGCGGCGAGCGCCCGCAGCTCGGCCGGCAGGTCCGTGGTGTCGATGCGTTCATGCAGGGTGGCCGAGCGGACCCGGCGCGCCGTCGCGGTCACGCGCTCGATCGGCCGCATGCCGCGCCGGGCGATGACGTAGCCCATGGCCGAGCACAGCACGACCGAGACGACGAGCACGAGCCACAGCCGTTCGCGGTAGTGCATCAGCAGCAATTCCTCGGCCGCCCGGTCCATCGCCACCTGCAGCACGCGCCCGTCCGGATGGCCGGGGTCGGCCAGGGCGCGCGCGCTCAGCACCTGGAACAGCCGGCCCGACGCGGTGGCGACCTCGCCGTTGACGTCCTGCCCGGCTTCGATCTGGGCCGGCGGCGGGAACAACGCCACCGGCAGCTCTCCGGCCATGCCCGGCGACTCCAGCAACGTCCGGCCCTCGGCATCGACGATCCGTACCCAGATCTCTTGCGGCTGCCGGAGGGAGTGGCTCGGCACCGGGGTCGCTGCCTCCGGCAGGCGCAGCTCGCCCGACGCGCGCAGCAGCAAACGAAGATCGGTCACGGTGTTGGCCAGCGTGCGCCGGTCCTCGGCGTCGAAACTCGTAGCCAGCACCCAGTATAGGAAGCCGGTCGCGGCCAGGATCAGCACCAGAGCGGAGCCGGCGTACCACGCCGTCATCCGTGCGACGATCGACCCCGTCCAGGGGCGCAGGCTAATCACGCGCCGGAAGCCGGCGTGCGAGTTTCCAGCACGTAACCGATGCCGCGCACGGTATGGATCAGCTTGGTGTCGAACGGGTCGTCCACCTTGGAGCGCAGCCGCCGGACGTGCACGTCCACCACGTTGGTGCCGCTGTCAAAGTTAATGTCCCAGACCTGCTCGGCTATCAGAGTGCGCGACAGCACGTCGCCGACGCGGCGGGCCAGCAGCGAGAGCAGCAGGAACTCCTTGGGCGTGAGGTCGAGCGGCTTGCCGCGCCGGGTCGCCTTGTGCCGCTCGACGTCGATCTCGAGGTCGGCGACCGCGAGCGTCGTGGTCTGCGGCCGGACGCCGCCGCGGCGCAGGATGGTCCGCAGCCGCGCGAGCAGCTCGGAGAAGGCAAACGGCTTGATGAGGTAGTCGTCGGCACCCAGCTCCAGCCCGCGCACCCGGTCGGGCACCCCGTCCCGCGCGGTCAGAAACAGCACCGGAACCTGGTTACGGCGTTGGCGCAGCTCGCGCAGCACCGACCAGCCATCCTGGCCGGGCAGCATCACGTCGAGGATGACCAGCTCGTAACCGCCCTGCCGTGCCATGTAGGCGCCGGTCTCGCCGTCGCCGGCGACGTCGGCTACGAAGCCGTTCTCCTCCAATCCCTTCTTGAGATAGGCGGCGGTCTTTGGCTCGTCCTCGACGATCAGGAGCTTCATGGGGGTCAACCTAGCAAAGAGCGATGCCGCCAGGACCACCGCCAGCGATGAGAACGAGGGGCGCCCAGCCTGTCAATTCTCAAAATCGGTTTCAGTGGATTGCTCAAGCCGCGTCGCCGGCAGCGTGCGCCAGGCGATTAGGCGGAAGGTGACCATCTGGCCGACCTGCATTCCTGGCGGATTGGCCCGGGCCATTTGGGCGCAATCGTCTCGGCTGTCACAGCCCGGCAGTGCGGCCCTGAGTTCCAACGCCCGCCTCGCGCACTTTCCATGCGTCTCCCAGTTAACGGTCGAGGTACGTTCGGCCGCCTGAGCCCGCAATCCGAGGATTGTCGGCTGGCGCTACGGATTGCAGGCCGATTGTAGCGTGTTGCCCGGCTGGTTATGGAGGGTACGGTGCAGCTGAGCACAGGCGGTCGGAAGCCCCTGCGTCTGCGACGCGGCACCGGCTTGCGGAACACGGTTGCAACGGTCCATTTCCTCCTGGAGCGTGGCGTCGGAGGACCCCGGCTGATACGTCGACATCCCCAGTGAGCCGTAGCCGAGCATGCCTGCCTCCTTGTCGGCGGCCCTGAACAGGCGCCCACACCGCCCAGGGGGATTAAAACCACCGTCCAACGCCTAAGCTGGCGAAGGGAGAACGTCGAGATCATTGCCTCATCTCCGATGATCAGTTTGGCCGCGCCCCCATCGTCGCCGGCTTGCTCGGCAAGGCGATCGCGCCGGCGCATACGGAGAAGCTCGAGTATTTCAGGAGAACAAGCCTTCCATCAATTGTTGCCTGGTGCTCGTGCTGTCAGCCATCGCCGGCGCCGCAGTCGCGGCGATCACGGGCGGCGAGATGCACAATGAATGGGTGCCACCAATGTGGCGGGCGCGGTTTGGTGACAGCGTGGCTCTGCGCGGTGCGGTGGCGTTTGCCGGCGGCTGCTTGATGGCGTTCGGCGCACGCCTGGCCGGTGGCTGCACTAGCGGCCACGGCATCAGCGGCGCGCTGCAGCTCAATGTGGCGTCATGGATCGCGGTGACCTGTTTCTTCATTGGCGGCGTCGCAGTGGCGATGCTGCTGTTCCGGGTGTAGGGACATGATTGAACGCGGCGACTCTGTTGCCAAGACCAACGTCGTTCCCATCCCCATCGTGGCACCCACGCGGGCAATCGTCACCGGCATCCTGTTCGGCTTCGCGTTCGGCTTTCTCCTGCAGAAGGGCGGGGTCGGCACCTACTACATTCTGATCGGGCAACTGCTGCTGCAGGATTGGACCGTGGTGAAGATCATGGCGACCGCGATCGGTGTGGGCATGATCGGCATCTTCGTGCTGAACCGGCTCGGCAAGGTGAAACGTGCACATCCAGCCGACCAAGCTGGGGCCCAACATCATCGGCGGGCTGCTGTTCGGTGCCGGATTTGGCCTGATCGGCTACTGTCCGGGGACGGCCGCGGCGGCGCTCAGCCACGGCAGCTGGGACGCGCTGTTCGGCATGGCCGGGCTTGTCGCCGGTCGTGGATCTACGCCGAGTTGTCCGAGGGATTGCAGGCGAGCGTGGAGTGTTGTGGCAACCTCGGCAGCTAACGCTGTGGGAGGCGCTGCACGTGCCGCGCTGTCCCGCCGGGGCGGTCGTCGCGCTGCTGATTTCGGTCGTGCTCGTCACGCTAGACCACTTTGCGGTCCGCTGATCGGTGAGCGGCAACCGGTTCGGCGTGCTACATGTCAGCATGAGCACGAGTGCAAAAGGGGAGAGATATGGTCAAGAGCGCGAAAGATTTGGTGGCGGAGGCAAATACGTCCGTCAAGATGATGCCGGCTACAGAGGCAGCCAAGCTCGTCGGCACGCACGACGTGGTGTTCGTGGATCTGCGGGAACAAGACGAGCTGCAAAAGACCGGAGGGATCAGGGGCGCCATTCACGTGCCGCGCGGCTTCCTGGAATTCCAGGCCGACCCGAGCAGCCCGACGCACAAGGCTGAACTTGATCCTGACAAACGCATCGTGCTGTTCTGCGGTTCGGGCAGCCGCTCCGCGCTGGCGGCGAAGACGCTCGGCGACATGGGCTTCGCCAACGTGGCTCATGTCCAGGGCGGCTTCCCGGCGCTCTGCGATGCGGGCGCCGCAGTCGACTGGGGAGCTTCGCTGTCGCAACCTTAGATCTCGCCATGAACGAATTGAGCACACGACCGCGCAACTCAGTCGATCTCGTCGCGCGTGGCAACGATACACAGAGACTCTGGTGCAAGGGTTCCGGCCGCGACGGAACTCAAGTGCTCTACCGCATGCTCTACTAGCGGATGTATGGCGATCCCGGGCGAACCGTTGGATGACACACGAGTTTAAATCGGCAGCCCGGCGCATTGTCTGTCAGCTCAACACTGAAGCCGTGTAGCTCTGCAATCTCCGCAACGAGGCTCAGCCCCAGGCCAGTCCCTTGCGTGCTGCGGCTCGTGTCGCAGCGATAGAACCGCTGGAAGACCAGGGAACGTTCTTCCACTTGGATGCCGGGGCCAGTATCAGCCACGACCACTTCCGGCACGCCGGCCTTGACCGTTAGCTCGAGTAACACCTTGCCACCGGCCCCGGTGAATTTGATGGCATTGTCGACCAAGTTGATGATCGCCTCAGTGAGCAACTGCCGATCCCCAAGAACCGTGCCCTCGCCATCGATTCGAGTGCTCAGTCGAACGCCCTCCTCTTCGGCGACGGGCATGAAGTCTACAGCGGTCTCGGCAAGCAGCGCGCCCAGATCAAGCGGCTCGAAGTCAGACCGCCGACGAGCGTGCCGAATGTCGGCGACTCGGAGCAGAGCACGGATGATCGACAGCGACCGATCGACGTCGCTTAGGCAGGCGCCGATCGCATCCGCCGTCGGCCCCTCGCCGGCCGTCCTCTGCAGCCGTTCGAGACGGCTGCGCAACCCGGTCAACGGCGTGCGGAGATCGTGGGCGATGTTGTCTCCTGCATTCCGGAGGGCCGTGACACTGGCCTGGTTGCGTTCAAGCATGCGGTTGACTGTGGCACAGAGACGGTCGAGTTCATCGCCCAGCTCTGCTCCCGGCAAGCGTGCTGCCAGATCGCCGGCAATTACCCGCTCTGCGGTCGCATTGATGTATCGCAGTCGCCGCTCTTTGGCGATCCCGACGACGGCGCCGCCGGCGAGGCTGAGCAGGATCGCCGGCACGATGCCGAAAGCGGCGCCGTGCACGAGGTCCGATCGCACCTCGCGGATCTCGTCGGCTGATCGCGCCGCGACCAGGATGCGCCCATCGCTCAGCCGCCTCGCCGCCGCGCGCCAGTAGCGGCCGAAACCGTCAGGCGCGCGCACGGCCTGAATTCGGCCGTCCATGAGCAACCCAGCCGGGATCGAGGCGATCTCCCCGACAATGGGCAGGCCGGCCGCATCGAACAGCCCGACCTGTGTCAGCACTGCCGGCCGGTGGTTCATCCGGGAAGTGATCATGAACGGCAGCATGTCGGGCGGGCGGGCACTGAGCAGTTCGAGCTGCTCGAGCACCGACCGGTCCAACGTTTCGAACAGCAGGAACGAGCTGCGCCAATACATGAGGCCGAACATCGCCAGCAGGCTGGTGCCGAGGACTGCGGCGAAGATCGCGCCCCACCGCAGCCCGCGGCTATGACGCAAGGAGAGCGGCGGGAGCGCTCCGTGGCGAGACCGTTCAGGCACGAAGCACGAACCCGACGCCGCGTACGGTCTCGAGCAGCGGCGGCTCGCCAGGGAGGTCGAGCTTGCGCCGGAGCCTGCCGACATGCACGTCGATCAGGTTGGAACGGAGCTCGAAGCGATAGGCGAAGACCTCCTCGAGCAGCATCTGCCGTGTCAATACCTGACCCGGCCGGCGCAGCATGTACTCGAGCAGCTGGAACTCGCGCGCCAGGAGGTTGATATTGCGCTCACCGCGGCGGGCCTTCCGCCCGATCAGGTCGAGATGGACCGGGCCGACCGTCAGCGCCGTCCGGCTCGATGACGGACGACGGATTAGTGCGTCCAGCCTGGCGGCGAGTTCGCCGAGCGCAAACGGCTTGACGAGGTAATCGTCGCCACCGGCCCGCAGCCCGGTGATGCGATCGCTGACCTGGTCGAGCGCGCTCAGCACGAGAGCCGGTGTCGGTATGCCGCGCTCGCGCAGCGTGCAGATGATGGACAGTCCGTCGAGGCCCGGCAGCATCCGGTCCACCACCAGCGCGTCCCACTGACTGGAAGCGGCGCGCGCGAGGCCCTCGAGACCGTCTGACGCGCAGGCCACCTGAAAATCCAGGCGCGTCAGCTCGGTGTCGATCTCCGCGGCCGTTGCGGCATCGTCCTCGATAACGAGTATCGCTTTCATCCCCCCTCCCCGATCGGTGTTCTCCTGCGGACCCTGTCATCGAATTTAATCGCAGGAGCGTTCTCATCCGGCAATAGTGCCGGACACGCGTCATGCGAGGCGCCATAAAGAAATTGAGGGACGGAACGATTGATGGCGAATACGCCTCACAGGACGGCGCCTGGCGCGCCAGCCAGCGCGGGACGGCGATCGATGCTTCGGGGTGGCTTGGCGACCGGCGTCGCCGCCGTCGTGGCTGCGGCACCGGGCCGAGCGCGGGCTGAAGACCCCTCGCCGCCGGGCGATCCCGAGTGGTCGCAGTCGCTTGGCCCGGGTGTCGGCGACGCGCCCTACGGCCAGCCCTCGAAATACGAGTCCGACGTCATCCGACGCATCGTACCGTGGCTGACCGCGAGCCCAGAATCCTCGATCAGTTTTTCGCCGCTGCAGGATCTGCAAGGCACCATCACGCCGAACGGGCTGTTCTTCGAACGTTATCACGCCGGCCGTCCCACCGTGGACCCGGCGCAGCACCGGGTCATGATCCATGGCATGGTCGAGCGGCCGCTGCTGTTCACCATGGACGATCTGCGCCGGCTGCCGAGCGTCTCGCGCACCCACTTCATCGAGTGCCCGGCCAATGGCGGCATGGAGTGGCGAGCGGCGCAGCTTAACTCGCTGCAATACACGCACGGCATGATCAGCTGCGCGCAGTGGACCGGTGTCAAGCTGTCGACACTCTTGGAGCAGGTCGGAATCAAGCCTGGCGCCGCCTGGGTGCTCGCCGAGGGCGCCGATGGTGCGCATATGACGCGATCGCTGCCGCTCGACAAATGTCTCGACGACGTTCTGGTGGTGTTCGGTCAGAACGGCGAGGCGCTGCGGCCCGAGCAGGGCTATCCGGTCCGCCTCGTCGTGCCGGGCTGGCAGGGCAACGTGAACGTCAAGTGGCTGCGCCGGCTGCAGGTCGGCGACAAGCCTTGGTTCACGCGCGAGGAGACGTCGAAATATACCGAGCTGATGGCCAACGGTAAAGCGCGCGGCTTCACCTGGCCGATTTTCGCAAAGTCCGTAATCACCTTCCCCTGCCCGGAGAAGCCCGCGAAGGGACCCGGCATCTACGAGATCAGTGGTCTCGCGTGGTCCGGAAACGGCACCATCAAGCAAGTCGACGTCAGTCTGGACGGCGGGATCAACTGGGCGCACGCCCGGCTGCAGGAGCCGGTGCTACCGAAGGCGCTGACGCGGTTCTCGATGGAGTGGCGGTGGGACGGCAAGCCGGCGCTGCTGCAATCGCGTGCGACGGACGATACCGGCTTCGTGCAACCGACACTGGCCGAGTTGCGCAAGGTCCGCGGGACCAACGCCGTCTACAACAACAACTCGATCCAGACTTGGCAGGTCAAACCGGATGGCAGCACGTTCAATGTCCAATTGGGTTAAATTCGCCGCACTCCTCAGCGTGCTGGCGGCCCCCGCCATGGCAAAAAACGCCGCGCAATTCGGCGTCGGCACGACACCGACACAAGAGCAGATCGCGGGTTGGGCGATCGGGATCCGCCCGGATGGGCAGGGCCTGCCGGATGGGCATGGCTCGGTGAAAGATGGTGACGAGGTTTACGCCAACACCTGCGCCGCCTGCCACGGCACGTTCGGCGAGGGCGCCGGCCGGTATCCACGGCTCGCCGGAGAGGGCAAGCTGACCGGCGACCGGCCGGAACAAACCATCCAGACCTATTGGCCGTATGCAACTACGCTGTTCGACTACATCGATCGCGCCATGCCGTTTCCGACCCCGCACGTGCTGACGCCGGACCAGGTCTACGCGGTCACGGCTTACGTGCTGAATCTGAATGGTCTGGTCGGCGATGATTTCGTCGCCGACAAGGAGACACTACCAAAAGTGCAGATGCCGAACCGCGATGGCTTTATCTGGAAAGACCCGCGGCCCGACACCTACGATACGGCCTGCATGAGCGACTGCGTCAGCCCGGACGCCATCAAGATCACCTCGACGGCGGAGGGAAAGTCGTTGACCCCGAAAACGACCGGGCCACTCGACACGGCGATGCCGCAATGAGCGCCCGACGTCTCCTCCTCTTCGCCCTGATCGTGGCAGCACCCGTCGCCGCGCGCGCCGCCGACAACATTGCCGCCGGTCAGGCGCTCGCGTTCGACCGCAGCAAGGGCAACTGCCTCGCCTGTCACGCAATGGCGGGTGGCGACGTCCCCAGCAATGTCGGGCCGGAACTCAGCGGCATCAAGGCGCGGTTTCCCGACCGTAAGGAACTCGTCGCGATCGTGCAGAACGAGGAAGCACGTAATCCGCTGACGATCATGCCCGCGTTCGGCCGCAACCTCATCCTCGACCATGACGAGATCGAGAAGATCGTCGATTACCTGTACACACTCTAAATGCCGGAGCTGCCCATGTCCCTCCCTGACGCGACACGTCGCACGACCCTGCTGGGCTTCTTGAGCTTGCTCGGGTACGTTACCGCCGCCCATGCCGCAGCGCCGGACTGGCCCGAAGAAGCGTTCAAGCAGAAGAGCTTCGACGATGCGGTCAAGACGCTCTACGGCAAGCCGTTCGAGATGTCCGACAAAGTGATGCTCGAGGCGCCTGAAATCGCCGAGAACGGAGCAGTGGTTCCGATTTCGGTCAGTTCGACGCTGCCGAACGTCACCTCGATCAGCTTTCTCGTGCCAGAGAACCCGTTCACGCTGGCGGCGTCATACAAGCTGCCGGACGGGACCGCGGCTTCGGTGGGCTGCCGGCTGAAGATGGCCAAGACCAGCGACGTCATCGCGCTCGTTGAATCCGGCGGCAAGCTGTATGGCGCCAAGAAAGAAGTAAAGGTCACGCTCGGCGGCTGCGGCGGCTGAGAAGAGGAGACGGTCATGCCATCCACCATTCGCGTCCGCGCCCAAGCCCAGAACGATCAAACCGAGGTTCAGGCGCTGGTCCAGCATCCGATGGACAGCGGTTTCGTCAAGGACAGCAGCGGGACTTTGATTCCGCCGCACTATATCGAAGCTGTTACGTTCGAACATGACGGCAAGAAAGTCCTCGTCGCCGACTGGGGCCCGGCCGTGTCGAAAGACCCCTACATCAAGTTCAGCTTCAAGGGCGGCGCCAAGGGCGATCTGCTGACCGTCACCTGGGTCGACAACCTCGGCAAGACCGACACCGTGACGGCGAAGATTTCCTGATGCGTCTCGTCGCGCTCTTGCTGGCCGGGATCGCCGCCGGCGCGGCGGCGCCCGTCTCGCAAACGGTCTCAGTGGCCGACGCGCAGGCCGACCAAAAAGCGTTCAAAGCCTATTTCCGCGAGCGTTTTCCGGACGTGAAGCTCGACGATTTCGGCAACGGCCCCTACGCGGTCAACGCGCCGATGCGCAAGCAATGGGAGGAAATCATGCAATTTCCGCCCTACGACTTCGCGCTCGACGAGGGCAAGACCGCCTTTACCACGCCGTTCGCCAACGGCAAGAGCTACGCCGATTGTTTTCCCAACGAGGGTATCGGCATCCGGCAGACTTTCCCGCATTTCGACCAGAAGACTGGCGAGGTCGTGACGCTCGACGGAGCCATCAACAGGTGCCGTGCCGACAACGGTGAGGCGCCGCTGAAATACGGCACCGGCATGATGGCGTCCATCACCGCCTACATGGCGGAGACGTCTCGCGGAAAGCCGTTCGACATCCAGTTGCCGGACGATCCCAAGGCGCTCGCCGCCTATGAGGAAGGCAAGCGGTACTTCTACACCCGCCGGGGCCAGCTCAACTTCGCTTGCGCCAGTTGTCATGTCGGATCGGCCGGCCAGCGCATGCGGGCCGATATCCTGGCCCCGGCGCTCGGCATCCTCGCCGCCTTTCCGATCTACCGTTCGGACTGGGGCAGCATGGGCACCATCGATCGGCGGTTCACGTCGTGCAGTTCGCAAATGCGCTCCGAGCCGCTGAAGCCGCAGGCGCGCGAGTATCGCAATCTCGAATATTTCTTGTCGTATATGAGCAATGGCGTGCCGATCACCGGGCCGGGGACGCGGCCATGAGGCTCGCGATTGCGATCATTGCGATAATGTTATCACCCTCGCTCGCGCGCGCGGTGGACAAGGCGCAGGCCGATGGCGCACTCGCTGCGGCGCATGAGCAGGAGGAAGCGGCGGGCAAACTCGGCAACCGCTGGCTCCCTGCCGAGACGGCCCTGAAAGACGCGTCAAAGGCGATGGCCGCCGGGGAGTGGGACAAGGCGATCGCCGAGGCGGACGCGGCCAAGGCACTGGCCACTCGCGCCGTCGAACAGGCGCACGAGCAGGAAACCGCCTGGCGCGAAATGGTCATCAAGTGACCAGCCGCCGAGCGCTCCTGGCCGGCGCCGCCGCTGTTGCAGGCGCCGGGCTGATGCCACGCTTATCGCGCGCGCAGGCCAAAACCGATCTGTACGACATCGGCCGCTCGGGCAACGTGCGGGTACTGCACATGACCGATACGCATGCCCAATTGCTGCCAGTCTATTTCCGCGAGCCCAGCGTCAACATCGGAGTGGGCCCCGCGCAGGGCCGGCCACCGCATGTGGTTGGACGGGCGTTCCTCGACCATTTCGGCATTTCGCCCGATACCCCGGAAGCGCACGCGAGCACGTATCTCGATTTTACCGAGGCTGCGCACCGTTTCGGCAAGATGGGCGGCTTCGCGCATCTGGCGACCTTGATCAATCGACTCCGCAACGACGCCGGCGCCGCAAACACGCTGCTTCTCGACGGCGGCGACACCTGGCAGGGCTCCTGGACCGCGCAGACCGGAAACGGCGCCGGCATGGTCGAGTTGACCAACCTGCTTGGCGTCGATGCGATGACGTCGCATTTCGAGATGACCTACGGAGAGGAGACCTTTCGAAGTAACCTCAAAGGCTTCAAGGGCCAGTATCTCGCACAGAATGTTTTCCTCACCGATGAGGCCGCCTTCAATGGCGCCGAGGCATCCGATGCCAACAGCGGCCGCGTCTTCCGGCCCTATTTGCTCCGTGAGATCGGCGGCCGCCGGGTCGCGATCATTGGCCAGTGCTTCCCGTATCAACCGATCGCGCATCCGCGCCGCTTCGTGCCGGACTGGACGTTCGGCGTGCGCGAGGGCGAGCTGCAGAAAGTGGTCGACGCCGTGCGCCGCACCGAGCACGCCGACGCAGTCGTTCTGCTGTCGCACAACGGCATGGACGTCGACCTCAAGCTGGCAAGCCGGGTCAGCGGAATCGACGTGATCCTCGGAGGCCACACGCATGACGCGGTGCCGAAGCCGACTCTGGTGAGCAATTCGGGCGGCAAGACGCTGGTCGCCAACGGCGGCTCGAACGGCAAGTTCTTGGGAGTCCTCGATCTCGATGTCGGTCAGGGCAAAGTCGCCGGCCTGCGCTACACGCTGGTGCCGGTGTTCTCCAACCTGCTCCCGGCTGACCCGGCGATGAAGGCCAGAATCGATGCGCTGCGGGCGCCCGACCGCGAGATGCTCGACGAGAAACTCGCCTCCGCCGGCGAGCTGCTCTACCGCCGCGGCAATATCGCAGGGACGATGGACCAGGTCGTGCTCGACGCGCTCATGCATCAGCTCGACGCGCCGATTGCACTCACTCCGGGCTTCCGCTGGGGCCCGAGCGTCCTGCCCGGCGACGCGATCACCATGGATCTCGTCTATGCCCACACCGCCATCACCTATCCCGACGTCTACGTCCAGGAGATGACCGGCGCGGCTATCAAGATCGTGCTCGAGGACGTTTGCGATAATCTGTTCAACCCCGATCCCTACGTTCAGCAAGGCGGCGACATGGTGCGCGTCGGCGGCCTCGACTTCGCCTGCACGCCCGCGAACACGATCGGCAACCGCATTTCCGAGCTCACGCTGCCCGACGGATCGACTCTCGACGCTGCCAAGACTTATCGCGTTTCCGGCTGGGCGTCAGTGAGCTTGCCGCAGGGTGGCCGCCCGGTCTGGGACGTGGTCGCAACTCATCTGCGCGGGCAGAGTGACGTCCGGCCGGGCCAACCCGGCCGCGTTAAGCTGATAGGTGTCGACGGCAATCCGGGCCTGGCCGCTTGAAGGCGCTCGCTCTCGCCGCGCTCGGCATTATGCTGGTCGGCACGGCGCGGGCGGAGCCCGGCATGCCGGGCGAGCCGGCCTTCGTCGAGCACCGCCTGGCGCTGCAACTCTCCGACGACACCGAGGCCAAGGAGGCGCTCGTGCTCAGCGTCGCCAACAACGTGCTGAAGATGCTTGGACCCGACAAGGTCGTGATCGAGATCGTCACCTTCGGACCCGGCATCGCCCTCTTGCGCGAGGGCAATCCTAACGCCGAGCGGATCAGCAGCCTCGCCGCCCAGGGTGTCCATTTCGATATATGCATGAACACGGTCGCCACGTTCGAGCGCACCACCGGCAAGCCTTTCCCGATGAGCAAGTTAGCGCAGCCAGTCGATGCGGGAGTCGTGCAGCTCATGACTTTGACCGAGCACGGCTACACCATCATTCGCCCTTAGGAGACCGAGATGTTTGCTCGCCGCAGCAGCCTTAAAAGGTTCGGACTGGCCCTTGCCGCTGCCGGCCTGGCCCGCACCGCCGTGGCCAGTCCGGCAGCGCCGCTGGTGCCCGCGGGTGCCAAGACGCTCGACCAGCTCGCTGCCAAGCTCGCGGGCTTCGAGCCGCGCCGCGACTTCAAGACCGTGCCGATGATCCTGGACCATCGCGATCAATGGGACGCGGACGCCTTAGATGCCGTGATCCACTATGCCGGCGGACCCAAGCAGAGCTGGGACAACACCGACCTCGCCGGACCGTGGCTGAACGTCATGCGCAATTCGCTCAACTCGGAGATCTGGTCGTTCAAGCATCCGGACTTCCTCTGCGTTTCCGCCACCCACGGCCCCGCCCAGTTCGCCCTCTACGACGAGACGATCTGGGACCGATACGGCTTGGCCAAGCTCGCCGGCGGACCCAACAGATGGACCAAGGCGACCCCAGGCTCGGCCAAGGACCCGGCCGACTACCAGAGTGCCGACGGCCCGTTCTCGCCCCGCGCCAACAGTGTCCAGGGCCTGCAACGTCGCGGCGCCATGTTCCTCGCCTGCCACAACGCCGTCTGGGAGCTGTGCGAGCGTCTGATCGCCACCAACGTCAATCCGGACCATCTCTCCACCGAGGCGATGTGCGCGGAACTGAGCAACCACCTCATCCCCGGCGTGATCCTGACGCCCGGCGCGGTCGGAACCCTGGTCGAGCTGGAAACCGCGGGCTTCGCGTACGCCCGATGAGGCCGGCCGTCGCCCTCGCCGCCCTCCTCCTAGTCGCCGCCGCGCCACCGCCGGATTCCCCGGCCGGCAAGCTGCAGGCGATGGAAGCGCAATATCCGCCCTGGCAGGGTGGCCGCAACAACGGCGCGCAACAGCAGGGTCTCGTCTTTACGGTGCCGCCCGCCGACGCCATGGCCGATTTCCACGGCAGCCTCGAGAACCCGGCGCTCGTCCTCTACGCCTCAGGCAACTACTTCTTCGCCGTGGCCGGTCTGGTCGAAAAATTTGGCGAGGCTCATCCCGAGTATCGTGGCCGGGTCTTCTACGAAACGCTGCCGCCTGGCTTGCTGCTCAAGCAAATGCAGGCGGGCGGGACCGTCACCTCCGGCAATCTCACCTTCACCGTCCGTCCGGACGTAATGATGGCGGAGAAGGCTGCCAGTGAGAACTGGGTGCAGGAGGGCAAGCTGGCCGCTCCGGTCGTGTCGTTCGCCACCAACGACCTCACGATCATGGTGCCGAAGGGTAATCCCGGCTCGATCCAGAGCCTGGCCGATCTCGGCCGGTCCGACCTTGCGATCGCGATGCCGAACCCGGAGTTCGAAGGCGTCGCGCGGCAGATCCGCGCATCGCTGGTCAAGGCAGGCGGCGAGGACCTGGCCAAATCGGTCTACGGGGCGAAAGTGAACTCCGGCGCGACGGTGCTCACCCGAATTCACCACCGGCAAACCCCCCTATTCCTGATGCAAGGACTGGTGCAAGGCGGCGTCACCTGGACCTCGGAGGCGCTGTTCCAGGAACAGCAGGGCCACAAGATCGATCACGTCGAGATCCCGGCGGAGCAGAACACGCGCGCCATCTACAGCGCGGCGATGGTGACGTCGGCGCCGCATCCGGACGCCGCCAAGGCCTGGCTGAGTTTCATCCGATCCGATGCCGCCTTCTCCGCTCTGGCCCCTTACGGATTCCAGCGCGTTGGCAAGTGACCCGCTTTGGCTCCCCGATGCGTGCTGCGGCGGCCCGGTGACTCGTGGCAACCCTTGGCTGTTCGCTCGAGGTGGCCTTGCTCGACGCGACATTCTGACCTGCGCCGCCGCGGCACCACTAGCGGCGTGGTCACGCGGAGCGCAGGCTGAACCATACTCGCCACTCATTGAGGATCTCGTTGTCCAGCAGGTGACGGGCGCCCCGATTTATTACGTCCTCGGCCATACCGGCGTCCCGAGCCAAGCCAACGAGGGCCATACCTCCAACGCCGGTTTCGTCGTGACCGACGATGGCGTGGTTGTGTTTGACACGCTCGGCACGCCCAGCCTCGGCAACGCTTTGCTGAAGAAGATCAGGGGCCTGACCGACGAGTCGGTGCGTCACGTCGTGCTCAGCCACTATCACGCCGACCATATCTATGGCCTGCAAGCCTTCCGCGACGAAACCAAGGCGAGCATCCTCGCGCAATACAAATCGCTCGATTACACGGCCGCCGGTAATATCGACGACGAGGCCGCCGGTCCTCGGCTCGAGCAACGGCGCGAGGCGCTTGCTCCCTGGGTCAACGCCGAAACGCGGATCGTGCTGCCGGAGGTGGTGTTCCGGGTCGCCGCCGAGCTTCGGGTGGGCGCGCATCAGTTCCAACTCGTCTATGCCGGGCCCGCCCACTCGATGAGCGACTTGATGATGCTGGTCCTGCCCGAACGCGTTCTGTTTGCCGGCGACATCGTGCAGAACGGGCGCATTCCGTTCATGGCCAGTGCGGCCGTCAATACGCGCAACTGGCTCGCCGGGCTGCAACAGGTCGCCGCCTTCAATCCCCGGTTTATCATTCCCGGACACGGCAAGCCTTCCGCGAGTGCCACCGAAGCGATTGCCTTCACCGACAAGTATATTCGTTTCGTGCGTAAGGCGATGAGCGATGCCGTCGCGCAATGGGTCGAGTTCGATGAGGCCTACAAAGCTGTCGATTGGGCACCCTACCGCAACATCCCCGCCTTCGCCGCCAGCAACCGCGGAAACGCATATCGTGTTTTCCTCGAGCTGGAAGCCGAGGCTCTCTCTGCCGAGAGCGAGCGCAAATAAACACAATTGGAGTTTTTATGAATCGGGCATCGAAGGTGTTTGCTCTCGCCTTATTACTTGTCATCCCGTCGGCAGCGTCGATAGCTCAGTCTGCCGATGCGGGTGTGAAGGTGTTCAAGTCGCAATGCGCGATCTGTCACTCACCGGTTGCAAGAATGGCATCGGGCCTACTTTGTTCGTGGTCGTCGAACGCCCAGCTGGCACAGTGCCAAACTTTCATTACTCATCGGCCAACAAGAACTCGGGCCTGACATGGGACGAACCGACGTTGGATCGATACTACAGGCGCCGAGAGCCGTCGTGCCAGGAACAACGATGACGTATCCTGGGCTGAAGAATGATAGTCAGCGTGCCGACCTCATCACCTATTTGAAATCGCTCAAATAGCCACTTCGTCCGGGACGGCAAGAAGGTCCTGGAGGCGTTCTTCCTTCATCGGTCACGATCCGTCACGCCAGGTCCCCTCTGGAACCGCCGCTCTGCGCCGAGGCGCGTGGCCCGACCTCAAACGGGCAGCAAGGCGCCACGCAACTCCGGCCGGACGCTGTCTCGGCGCTCGACGTAGTCACGCAGCGCCGGGACAGCGTGGTTGGGGAGATCGCGACGATTGTCGCCATACTTGGTCGGGACACCCTGCGCCGTTACGAAGGCCACGCAATAGGTATGGTTCTCGTAACAGTTGATCGCGAGCATCGGGTAAGAGAGCCGGCTCACCAGGCTCTTGAGATGCGGGGAACCGTCGGCGAAGTCCCAGTGGCCCGTCATAGCGTCGAAGCCGAGCGCCTCCAGCAACGGCAGGATCGCCGCCTTTGGACTGCACGACGGGATGCGTGCCGTGGAACCTGTCGCCGTTGTCGAGCCGGACCACCGCACCGTGGCCCTCGGCCCGGACCTCGCGGCAGTAGCCTGCCATGATCGCGTAGCCGCCCGGGGTCGGGTAGGTCGCGATCCGGCCCTGCCAGACCAACTCGGGATGCGGTTCCAGATAATCGTGCGTGTCGTTGATCTGGAGGACGGTGACATGGCCCGATCGCATCGGCGCTCTCCTATGGGATTGTTCCGGGGGCTTGCCTTGCGTGCGTCATTGGAACGTTTGGGAACGCTGCGCGGCTCCACACGGCTCCCACTCGCGAGCCTTGTCCCTATTCACGCCGCTTCAGCCAGCTTCCGCTCCCGATGCTTGATGTCGAACTCGCTGCCTTTCAGCATCATGTTCCAGTACATGAACGGCAGGAGTTTGGTTTTCAGCAGCCAGGCGCTGGTCCGCGGCACCCTTGGATCCAAGGGAAAGCTTGGAGTGACCTTCCCGCCATATGTGAATTCCGCAAGGACGACCTTGCCGTATGCCGTCGTCAGCGGGCAGGAGCCGTAGCCGTCGTAGCGGGCTTCGGCCGCCCGGCCATCGAGCTCGGCCAATAAGTTCCGGACCACGACCGGCGCCTGCAGGCGCACCGCGGCGGCGGTTTTGGCGTTCGTGGTGCCGGCCGCGTCACCGAGGCCGAAGACGTTGGGGAATTTGGGGTGGCGCAGGGTCGCCGGATCGACGGCGACCCAGCCGGCAGCATCAGCCAAGGGGCTCGACACGATGAAATCGGGCGGGCCCTGGGGTGGCGTCACGTGCAGCAGGTCGAACGAGCGCACCACCTCGCGCGCGTGCCCATCGGGGCCGACGGCGGCAAAGATGGCCTTCTTCGCCGGGCCATCCACGCCCCGAAGCGTGTGCCGATAGTTTACCCCGATGCCGTAGCGATCCGCCGCTTTCTGCAGAGGCGGGACGAATGCCGGAACGCCGAACAGCACGTCGCCCGCGAGGCAGAACTCGACCGCGGTATCCCGCGTGCGGCCATGTTTACGGAGGTAGTCGGCGGCGAGATACATGATCTTCTGCGGTGCGCCGGCGCATTTGATCGGCATCGGCGGTTGCGTGAACAGCGCGGTTCCACGACTGAGACGCTGGATGCAGTCCCAGGTGTATTCCGCGTGGGGGGCGGCGTAGTTGCTGCACACGCCGTAGCGGCCGAGTGCCTCAACCAGGCCGTCAATCTTGTTCCAATTCAGCTGCAATCCGGGACAGACGACAAGGCTGCGGTAAGTGACTTCCGTGCCGTCAGCGAGCTGGACCACGTTCCGGTCCGGCGCGAATGCCGCGGCGGCCTGCTTGATCCAATGGACTCCCCGGGGAAGCAGGGATGCCTCGCGCCTTTCCGTCTGGCCTCGGGTGAACACGCCGGCTCCGACCAGGGTCCAACCGGGCTGATAGGAGTGCGTCTCCGAGGGCTCCACGAGGGCGAGGGACAACCCTGGCCGATGCCGCAGCAATTCGGCCGCCACGGTAATCCCTGCCGCGCCGCCGCCGACGATGATCACGGTGAAGCAGCTCGTGTCGTCAGGGCTGATCAGGGCTTTTGCGCTCATGTCTCTCTCCCGTTCCGGCAACACAATTTAGCATCGCCTCCCGTAACTTGCCTCGGCTTACTTACATATCTAGCTTAATAATAGATAAGTGATGGAGGGGCCGGCGTGGCGAGTGGGACCGTTGATCAAATTGCCGAACGGGTGAGCGATGCCGGCGCGCGCCCGTGGCCGCCCATGCTGCATGACCAGGCGCCGGGGTTCACTGCACGGACGACGATGGGAGAGCGGAGCCTCTCGGACTACTGCGGCAAGTGGCTTGTGCTGTTCTCGCACCCGGCCGACTTCACGCCGGTCTGCACGAGCGAGTTCGTCGCCTTCTCCAAAGCGGCCGACCGGTTCGCGGCGCTTGGCTGCGAACTGCTGGCCCTTTCCGTGGACAGCCTGTTCTCGCACTTCGCGTGGATCCGGAGCATCCGCGAGCAGTTCGACGTCGTGGTGCCGTTCCCGATCATCGAGGATCCGTCGATGGCAATCGCCCGGGCCTACGGGATGGTGGCTCCGCACGCGCCGGATGCCGCGTTGGTTCGGGCGGCGTTCGTGATCGATCCAGAGGGCATCATCCGCGCCCTCGTCTGGTACCCCATGACAACGGGGCGGAACGTGGCCGAGCTGCTCAGGCTTGTTGCGGCCCTGCAGACGGCGGACGCGCACGGGGTCTCGACGCCCGAGAATTGGCAGCCCGGAGAGGACGTTATCCTGCCGCCGCCACTGACCGCAGATGCCGCGCTGAAGGCTCCGCCGGGCAGCGGCGATTGGTACTACCGCACGGGCAAGGTGCCCGCCCACAAGAAGCGAGCCGGGGCATGAGGACCCCCAAAATCGATATGGCCGCGGCCGTATCGACCCTTCGCGCGCTCGCCAACGAGACCAGGCTGCAGATCGTGCTCCGGCTGCTCCGGGGCGAGGCGGCGGTCGGCGACCTCGAGCGCGAGCTAGGACTGCGCCAGCCCAACCTTTCGCAACAGTTGGGCGAGCTGCGCGACGCCGGGCTCGTGGTCGGGCGGCGCGAGTCGAAATCGGTGATCTACAGCTTGGCTGGTCCGGCCCAGGAGCGGCTGGTCACCGCGCTGTCATACGGGCTCGGCGCTCCCGGCGCTCTGACGCCACCCACACTTGCGGCGGCCAGTCCTGGCGCGCGCAGTCGACAAGCGCATCTTGGCGCCGTGTTCGCGCGTGTGGCGTCCGATACGTGATGAGCCTGCTCCAGCCTGCGCTCGCGGTCCTGAGCGGCGCGCTCGTCGGTTTCACCCTAGGCTTCATCGGCGGCGGCGGCTCGATCCTGGCAACGCCACTGCTGCTCTACGTGGTCGGCCTTGGACCGCATGCCGCGATCGGCACCGGGGCGCTCGCGGTTTCCGCCAATTCCTTCTTCAACTTCGCAAGCCATGCCAAGAGCGGCAACGTGCGCTGGCGGAGTGCCATCCTCTTTGCCGTGATCGGGGTCGCGGGCGCCGCTACCGGTTCGGCGCTGGGCAAGACGTTCGACGGTCAGAAGCTGCTGTTCCTGTTCGCGATCCTGATGGTCGTGGTCGGCGTCCTCATGTTGCGGCGGGGCGCGCGCAAACCGGATGATTGCGATCCCGCCGACGAGCGTCTCACGGCGGCATCCCTGGCCAAGATCGCCGCCGCCGCGCTCACGGTGGGGCTGCTGTCCGGCTTCTTCGGCATTGGCGGTGGCTTCCTGATCGTACCCGGACTGATGCTGTCCACGGGCATGCCGATGATCATGGCCGTGGGCTCCTCGCTGCTCGCCGTCGGCAGCTTCGGCCTGACCACCGCGGTGAACTACGCCCTCTCGGGCCTCGTCGACTGGGTTGTGGCGGCGGAATACATCGCCGGCGGCATCGTCGGCGGGCTCATCGGCCTGCGCCTGTCGAACCATCTGGCGCCGCGCAAGGACGCGCTGAACAAGGTGTTCGCGGGCGTGGTGTTCGTCGTCGCCGCCTACATGCTCTACCGCAATCTCGGCGCGATCGCGTCGCTCTGAACAGGAGGCAGCTTGCACGATCTTCACGAAGACCTCGGGACATGAACTCCACCAACAAACGCGTCCGTCGGCGAGGCATCGGTACCACCATCGTGCTCGGCGTCCTGGGGCTCGGCGTCGCCTACAAGATGGCCGCGCAAGCGCCGGCTTTGTTGTCGACCGCCTCCGCGGCCTCGATCCCGGACGCCATCGCCAGCAGCATCGGTGATGACAAAGGCGCGCCGGTCGGCGGCAATCCGCTTGGTTCGGTGACGATCGCCGAGTTCTTCGACTATCGGTGTCCGTACTGCCGCATCATGCAGCCGACGCTCGACGCCCTTGTCGCGCGGGACCGGCGCGTCCGCATCGTGTTCAAGGAATGGCCAATCTTCGGCGGCGCCTCCGTCACAGCCTCGCGCGTGGCATTGGCCGCCAGCTGGCAGGGGAAATACGCGGCCGTGCATGCGGCCCTGTTCAAACTGCCGCGCACCATGGACGAGGCAGCCATCCGTCAGGCCGCCGCTGAGGCGGGCGTGGATATGGCGCGGCTCGACCGAGATCTCGCCTCGCGTGGCAAGGAGATCGACGCGGAACTCGCCAGGGTGAACGGCGAGGCGCGTGCGCTCGGGTTCCAGGGAACGCCGGGATTCGTCATCGGCTCGCTGGTTGCCCCGGGGGCGGTCCCGGCATCCGAACTGAGCAAGCTGGTCGACCGTGCGGCGCAGAACCCGCCGAGGCCGAACGGATCCTGACGGGTAACGGAGGCGGGTGAATGGCGAAGATCATGCCTGTGGTGTACAGCGCCCTTGCGGTAATGGCGTTCCTGTTTGCAGTTAAGGGCATACCGACCTCCTGGATGGCCTCGGATGCCTCGTTACCGCCCCAGGCTCCGCCGGCGACGGCATCCGCTGCACCAACCCTCGTCGCCTCGGCCGCGGACCGGGCGCGGGCGGTCCCGGCGGCCAGCGCCCCATCGGTCTGGACCGTTCCGGACGCGGACAAGCTGCCGGATGACAGCTGGGGCCGGACGGTGCGGTATGGCCGCGACCTCGTCTCCCGCACCTACGCGCTCATCGGCCCCGAGGTGAGCGACAGCGGCCGCCGCTTCTCCGGCAACAACTTGTCCTGCCAGAGCTGCCATCTCGACGCGGGGACAAAGCAGTTCGGCCTGGCGTTCCAGGGCGTCTACGCGGACTTCCCGAACTATCGAGCACGGTCCGGGACCGTCGGCACGATCGAGGACCGCATCCAGGGCTGCATGACGAGGAGCATGAACGGCAAGATACTGCCGCCGGCCGGCCCGGAGATGACGGCCCTCGTCGCCTACATGAAATTCTTGTCGGAAGGCAGACCAATCGGCCGCACAAGGCAAACCTGGACCGCGACTACCCGGTTGCCCTCGAGCGGCCGGTGGATAGCGGATACGGGCCCTACGCCGACGGGTTCGGCCAGGCGCAGCACCGCCTTGGCCCGTTCGCACCAATCCGAGACGCGATCAAGCGGCTGCAGGCGGAGCGGGCCAGCGCCGTGCCGACCAAATGAACTCGGCTTCCATACCTTTCAGGAGACTTGATATGGCTACAGCCAGCCCCCTCGTGACCGGCTTTTACGATCCGGAAACCAATAGCGTGGCCTATGTCGCGGCCGATCCTGAAACACGGTGCTGCGCCTTGATCGACGCGGTGCTCAATTTCGACCACGCCTGCCGTGGCACCTACACCGCGTTTGCCGACCGTATGGCGGCGTTCGTGCGCGAGCAGGGGCTGACGGTGGAGTGGATTCTCGACACGCACCCCCATGCCGATCACCTCTCGGCCGCGCCCTATCTCAATCGTGAGTTGGGCGCGCCGACCGGCATTGGCGAGCACGTTGTCACCGTCCAGCGCATCTGGAAGGATATCTACAATCTGCCGGACTTTCCGGCGGACGGTTCGCAGTGGAACCGACTGTTTCGCGACGGCGAACGTTTCCAGGTCGGCGGGATCGAGGCGGAGGTCCTGTTCTCCCCGGGCCACACCGTGGCCTCGGTGACCTACCGCATTGGCGATGCCGCGTTCGTGCACGACACAGTGTTCATGCCGGATGGCGGCACTGCCCGGGCCGACTTCCCCGGCGGCGACGCGCGGACGCTCTACCGCAGTATCGCGCGCATCCTGGCGCTGCCGCCGGAAACCCGCGTGTTCACCGGCCACGATTACCAGCCCGGCGGCCGCGAACCGCAATGGGAGTCGACAGTCGCGTTGCAGCGTCGCCACAACATCCACGTCCATGACGGCGTGACTGAGGACGCGTTCGTCCACGTGCGCGAGGAGCGCGACCGCAAGCTGCCGTTCCCCGGTCTATTGCTTGACGCGCTGCAGGTTAACATTCGCGGCGGACGTCTGCCGGAGCCGGAGGCCAACGGCATCTCCTACCTGAAGATCCCGCTCAACCGCTTTAACCAAACCGGCTGCTCGGCCGTGCGCGCAGCCAACGGATAGGCGCAAGATGAACCACTTTACTCCCGTTCCGGCCCTGCTCGGCGGCGTCCTCATCGGCCTGTCCGCCGTGCTGCTCCTGCTCACCGATGGCCGCATCGCCGGGATCAGCGGGATCGTGGCTGGATTGCTCGCGCCGCGGCACGGTGAGATCGGTTGGCGGATCGCCTTTATCGCCGGCATGATCGCTGCACCGCTAGCGCTGGCATGGTTGGTCGGCGCAGGTCAGCCGATCTCGATCGCCCGGTCGCCGGCTCTGCTCCTCGGTGCCGGGTTGCTCGTTGGGTTCGGCACGCGGCTGGGCAGCGGATGCACCAGCGGCCATGGCGTGTGCGGCCTCGCCCGGTTTTCGCCCCGCTCGATCGTGGCGACCCTCACCTTCCTGCTCACCGCAGGGCTCACCGTCTTCGTCGTCCGCCATGCGTGGGGTGGCTGAGATGCGCCAGATTCTCGCGGCGCTGTTCGCCGGCGCGCTGTTCGGCCTCGGGCTGACCGTGTCCCGCATGATCGACCCGGCCAAGGTGCTCGGATTCCTAGACGTCGCAGGGGAGTGGGACCCCAGCCTGGCTTTGGTGCTGGCGGGCGCCGCCGGCACGGCCGCCATCGGCTACCGGCTGGTGCTCGGGCGGGGCGCGCCGCTCTTCGCCGGCAGCTTCAATCTGCCGACGCGCAGTGACATCGACCTCCGCCTGCTCGGCGGCGCCGCCCTATTCGGCGTGGGATGGGGATTGGTCGGCCTGTGCCCCGGGCCGGCGCTGGTTGGGCTCGGCGTTGCATTCGGGCCCGTGGCGGTCTTCGTGATTTCGATGCTGGCGGGAATGGCATTATTCAGGGCGTTCGCGGCCGCGTGATCACGACGCGCGGAGCTGGCCGCCCACGCCGACGCCTCGTAGCGGCTCGGCCGTGCGCACCGCATCATCCCAAGGAGCAACCCATGTTACCTACCAGGTCGATCCTGTTTTCGAGTGCCTGCATTCTGGCTTCCATGACCGGCGGAGCGTGGGCCGCGAGCACGCCCGAGCCGACGCATCTCAAGTTCGAAACGCATGCAGCGTTCTTCTCGGCCGAGACAAAGCAACCCAAGCCGATCGACCTACAGGTCTTCGTCAGGGATGCGGGAGTTGCGGAAGGCACGGGGACCGCAGGGGATCAAACATGCCGCAGGTTTCCGGCCGGCGCTGATCGAGACCGACGCGAAATCCACGCCACTATTCAACGCACAGGGGGCGCCGCTCGGTTTCACCCTCGCCGAATGGCTGGCGCCAACCGGCCAGGCGACCATGACGCCGACGACCGCGGGCGGGGTCGTCATCAAGCTGACGTTCGAGCACCTGCGCCCTGACGCAACTTACAGCCTGTTCGAAAACCACTTCGACCAGAAGCCGGTCGGTTTCACGCCGTTAGACGGCGCGGGCTCGGCCAATTCTTTCAAAACGGACGCCAAGGGGCACGCGACCGCGACGGTCACCGCGCCGCAGCCTGACAATGCGATTCTGTTGATCCTCGACTATGACGGCCAGACGCATAGCACCAGTCGGGGCGAGATTGGGGTCAACGCGCAGCATCAACTCATTGCCCGTCCGCCGGGCTGAACGGCGTTCGACGGGGCCGGTCTAGAAGCCGGGCCGGTCCCGTTCAAACTGCACGTTAAGCCATGAGCCATGTTCAGCCGTCCAATAACAGCCTTCCTCGGTTTCTCAACAAACGCCCACCTTCCAAATCACTCTCCGCGGGCGTGCATTGTGTGCGTCTCTAAGCTGCTTGTTCAAACAACGTTGTCCGGCCGCAGCTCGCATAGCCTGGCCGCCTCGGGCGTCTCCAGTTGGACGGTGGCGTGACCGATCTCGAAACGGTCGCGCACCTCGCATATGATCCGGTGCAGGAGCTCTCCGTCCGACCCGGCTTCGGTGCGGACCAGGTGGACGGTAAGCGCCGTTTCCGTCGTGCTTAGGCCCCAGATGTGCAGGTCGTGGATCTCGGCGACGCCGGGCAGGCCGCGCAGGTAGCTTTCCACCTCGCCCTGGTCGATGCCGGATGGCACGGCGTCGAGCGAGAGGTTTACGGAATCCCGCAGCAGGCCCAGGTTCCGACGACGATGGCGACGGCGATGACCAGGCTCACAGCCGGGTCAAGCCGTTCCCAGCCGGTCGCCATGATGACACCGCCCGCGATGGCCACCCCGAGCGTGAGCGACGCGTCGGCGGCCATGTGCACGAAGGCGGCCCTGATGTTCAGGTCGCCCTTGCGCCCCGACATGAACAGCCAGGCGGTGACGCCGTTGACGACCACGCCGCGAGACCGACGGCCACGATGACCAAGCCGCCTGTCGGTTCCGGTGAGATGAGCCGGCGGATGGCTTCCCAGGAGATGGCGCCGGTGGCCACGAGCAGAATAATGG
>JAABUZ0100003077.1_pt1 | contig 25752 bp, 26 predicted proteins | sample 5562091 | NCBI WGS metagenome assembly JAABUZ01 (sample SAMN12813069, study PRJNA571459) | rock metagenome | isolation source: Antarctica rocks | place: Antarctica: Victoria Land, Linnaeus Terrace sud | collected 2015-12-21 | reverse complement strand
CTCGTCCCTTGCCGTCGCTGGTCCACGTCACGTGGTCGATGAGCCCGGGACCGCGGTAGGGCAGTCCGGACGAAGGCGCGACCGGCGAAGGCGCGGGCGAAGTGGTAGCGACAACCGACGAGGTAGCCACGGCAGGAGTCGACGGAGCACGCTGACTACACGCCCCCACGCTCAGCGCCATCAACGCGAACGCCACCAGACGCTGCATCACCCCGGCCAGGGTAGAGCGTGAGCCCAGCGGCCACCCAGACCGAGCGCTGCGGTCAGCCGGCGATTAGCTAACCCCGCGGCTAGCGGCACATTGGGAAGAAGGGGACGATTCCTGCTCGTGACGCTGACGGAGATCGCCGAAGAGCTCTACGGCCTGCCGCCCGAAGAGTTCACCGCCGCGCGGGACAGTCGGGCCAAGCAGGCAGCTGAGTCCGGCGACCAGGCACTCGCCAAGAACGTCCGGGCACTCCGGCGCCCGAAGCTCGGCGCTTGGCTGCTCAACATGTTGGTCCGGGAGCGGAGTGAGCAGCTCGGCGCTCTGTTGGAACTCGGGGCTGCGCTCCGGCAGGCGCAGGAGTCCCTTGCCGGGGACGATCTCAAGCGCCTGTCCCGGCAGCGCCGCCAGGTGATCCAGGCCCTGGCCCAGCAGGCGCGCGGACTCGCGGCGCACCGCGGCCATCGGGTGAGCGAGGACGTCGAGCGGGAGATTGCGGGCACGCTCGAAGCAGCGCTGGCCGACGCCGACGCCGCAGCAGCGGTACACACGGGCCGTTTGCTCCGTCCGCTGCACGCCAACGGCCTCGACCCCGTTGACCTCACCGATGCCGTCGCCGCACCCACGGCCCCAGGTGCCTCGCGCCCACCCCGGACCGCCCCTGCGCCCGCCACACCGGATGAGGCCACCGCGCAGGCGGAGGAACGGCGCAAGGCTCGGCTCGCCGATGCTGAGGTGGCCGTCCGCGAGGCACGGGAACGAGCCGCCCAGGTCCACGAGCAACTGAGCACCCACGAGGAGGAACTCGTCAAGGCGGCCCTGCACCACGAGCAGACCCGCGCCAGGGCGGTCGAGCTCGAGGCCGCGTTGGCGCAGGCCAGGGACGAACAGGCCCAGGCCGAGGCCGAACTCCGGCGGCGGCAGGACGCCCGCGACCAGGCTGCGAGCCGAGAAGGCGCGGTGCAACGCCAACTCGCCGAGGCCGAGGCCGCGCTGCAGCGCGTCCACCAGGAGTAGTCGCGGGCGATCAACCCGAGGTCGGGACTCCGGGAATCATCCGCGCGCTGGCGATCACCCGGCCATCGACCACCTCGGTGTCGAAGACCGGCTGCGCCGCGGTTGCCGGGCCGTGCTGCACGGCGCCGTCGGTGAGCCGGAAGACGCTGCCGTGCCAGGGACACTGCACGCAGAGCCGCCCGTCGGTGCCGGCGCTGAGCTCGCCTTCGTGCAAGGGGCCGTCGGCGTGCGCGCAGGCGTCGGCCAACACGTGCACGGCGGCGCCGTCGCGCACCATCAACACGGGGACGGTCCCCACCATCTTGCGGACGGGCTCACGGTCCACCAGGTCATCGAGCGCACCGAGGTCGGTGCTCTCCGCGGGTGCGACGTGCGCAACGTCCTGCGCGTGGTTGGCGCCCATAGCCATCCGGAAGCTGAGGTGTCCGCCGAGGCCGGCAGCAGCCCCGCTGATCGCGAAACCGAGCGCGGCGGTGAACTTGCCCGCGCTCCGGCGGCCGTTCCTCCGCTGGCGCAGCGACACCAGGTACAGCCCGGTGGCGACCGTGTTGGCCATGGCGTGCACCAACCCGACACGCTGCTGGTCGGGCATGCCGGAGCTGTAGTCGGCGGCGCCGGACATCACGGCCGGCACACTCGCCAGCAGGCCCGTGGTGAGAAGCGCATCCGCATCGCGTCGCTCACCGGGCAACCAGTCGAGCACCACGGCGCTGGCAAAGGCCCCGATGGGCAGTTGCACGAGGGCGGGGTGCAGGGGATGGCCGAGCCACACCCCGTGCAGCGCGTCGCGCACCGCACCCGGCGGGAGCACCTTGCGCACCGCGTTGGCGTACGCGGTGGCGGGCTTGTCCAGTGCTGTCTGCTCGGCCAGCGCGTCGGCGGCGGTGTCGACCCTCATGCGGTCGCGCCTGCCGTCTGCGCGGCGTGCCGGCCTTCGGCGAATTCCTCGACGATCTTCGCGCAGAAAGCGTCCAGGTCGCCCGGGTTGCGGCTGGTGACCAGGCCGTTGTCGGTGACCACCTCCTCGTCGACGACGGTGGCTCCGGCGTTCACCAGGTCGATGCGGATGCTCGGGTAGGAGGTCAGCGTCCGTCCCTCCACCACGCCGGCATTGATCAGCGTCCACGGCCCGTGGCAGATCGCTCCCACCGGCTTTCCCGCGGAGAAGAAGTCCCGGACGAAGGAGACCGCGGTCTCGCTCTGGCGCAGGTTGTCGGGGTTGACCGTTCCGCCGGGCAGGATCAACGCGTCGAAGTCATCCGCCGAGACCTCACCCACCGTCTTGTCCACGGCAAAGGTGTCAGCCGGATTGATATCGCCGTTCATGGCCTGGATCTCGCCGGCCTCCAGCGATACCAGGGTCACCTCCGCACCGGCCGCCCGCACCGCCTCCCTGGGCTGTACCAGCTCCACCTGCTCGACGCCCTTCGCGGCCAGGATGGCGACGCGTCGTCCGTTCAGCTCATTGCTCATGGAAAGAACTCCTCACTGCCGACTGTTCGCTTCCGGAGGCCGATGCCCCATGCGGAGCGTCGGCGCCGCATCGAACCTAGCGCCGCACCTCGCGGGACGCTGGACGAGCAATCACCGGCCAAGAGCGTTGCGACGACCCGCCATCGCCGCATCGAAGGTCAAGCTCGTCACCGCGCCATAGACCACGTGCGGCACCACGTCACCCGCCCAGTTCGCCGCCCCCCAGCTGCGTGGGTCGGTGACGCCGACTCCGGTCATCGGACCTCGGGTTCCGACTACGGCTGCACCGGCCGCAGACAGGGCAGCGGCGACGACCCGTGGACACCATCCCGCATCGCGCGCCACTCCGTACAGCGCTCCGACAGCAACGCCGGTGAGCAGTCCGACCAGCGGCTCCAGCGCGGCCAGCCGGTTGTCCCGTTCCTCACCGTCCGCGCCGATGTCGACCTTCGCCAGATTGGCCAGGTGCAGCACCGCGCCTTCCAGTGCCGGGTTCGCCGGGCGAGCCCGCAGCGCGACATCGAAATAGGTCACCGCATTGAGCGCGGTGGTGCCTGCAGCGCCAGCAGCAGCTCCGAGCAACAACGCGCGTCTGATACTCATGGCAGGGATCCCCCGTTCGGGCAGAGTGCGGTTGCGGTGCCGTGATGACAGCACAGGCCGCCCGGTTCGGCAACGAGGAGGGGCTGTCGTCCGCGCTGCGCCGGGGCGCCGGCTTGCCTAGGGTTGGCGCCATGCCGCTTTCAAGTCTCCGCTGCCCCGGTGATCCTGCGCTTTTTGTGGGTGCCGTCGCAGTACGGAGCGATGCCCGAGCGACCACAGCGGCACAGCGCCACCGTATTGCGATGCCGGGGCAGTGGCACTCCGGCGCCGTCGATCAGCTCGGCCGGTCCTCGTACCAGCAGGGGACCGTCGGGGCACACCGTGATGGTGACGTCCGGACCCAGCAATTCGGCACGGTCGCGGTCGCGAGGGGTTTCCATGTCTGAAGTCCTACTCGCTGAGTCGCCGGCGGCGCCACCTGAGTCCCCGACCGCTATGCCGTTGCCCGGCCCGCGCGGCGAGCTGAGCGCCCTGCTGCTCGATGTGCTCACCGGAGGCAGCAGCGCAGCAGAGTTCGCGGCGGCAGTGCGCGAGCGCGGCGGCGACCACAGCGACATCCTTGGAGACGAGGACGTGCAGCTGTGCCTCACCCTGCTCTACGAGTTGCACCTGCAGGGCCTGGCCGGGATCAGCGACGACTGGGAGTGGAACTCCGAGCTGCTGACCGCACGGGGCCTGCTGGAGCGCCCGTTCGAACAGGCCCTGCGCGAGCTCGTACCCGCCCGACCCGCACCGCAGTCGGTCCAGCAAGCACTCGTTGAGCTCACCTCCGCCGAGGGCGGCCCAGGGCTGTCGCGGTACATGGCCCGCACGGCGACGCTGCCGCAGTGGCAGGAGTTCCTCGCGCATCGATCGATCTACCAGCTGCGCGAGGCCGATCCGCACACCCTGGGCATTCCCCGGCTTGCCGGGGCCCCCAAGGGGGCGTTGGTGGAGGTGCAGGCGGACGAATACGGGGGCGGCCGTCCCGAGCGGATGCACTCCGCGCTGTTCGCCCGCACCATGCGGTCGCTCGGCATGGACGGCGCCTACGCCGCCTACCTCGACGTGGTACCCGCGGTCTCCCTCGCCTCGGTCAATGCCCTCTCGATGTTCGCCATGCACCGCCGCCTGCTCGGGGCGCTCGTCGGACATCTGTGCGCCGTGGAGATGACGTCGTCGTTGCCGAGCAAGCTCTACGCCCGGGGCCTGCGTCGGCTCGGTTTCGGCACCGAGGCCACCCTGTTCTTCGACGAGCACGTCGAGGCCGATGCGGTGCACGAGCAGATCGTCTGCCGGGACCTCGCCGGCGGGCTGGCCGAGCAGCAGCCGGAACGCGCCGCGGACATCGTCTTCGGCGCCGGAGTGTGCCTGGCCATGGATGAACTCGGCGGCACGCACATGATGGACAGCTGGGCGGCGGGGCGCGGCTCCCTGCGCCCCGCCGCAACGCTCACATCAGGGGTTTGACCGCCCGGACCACCGCAAGCTCCTCGGTGCGCTGGCCGACGGCGATGAGTCCCCGTGCCTCCAGCAACTGCGCCCGGCGACGCATCACCGGGCCGAAAGGCAGCGTGGCGCGCGCGGCAACGGATGTCTCCAGCCCTTCGCCCCCGAGCTGCTGCAGAGTCTCCTCCACTCCGCAGAGCGTGGAGTGCACCACGAGCAGGGTTCCCCCTGGCGCGAGCACCTTGGGTGCCTCGGCACACACCCGGTCGAGCAATGCCCGTCCGTCGATCCCGCCGTCCCAGGCGCGAGCCTGGCCGCGGGTGGGCAGGTGATCGTCCTCGGCGGGTACATACGGCGGGTTGGACACGATCACGTCGAAGCGACGGTCGGAAACCGGTGCCACCAGGTCTCCCCGGCAGGCGGTCACCCGCAGGCCCCGGACGCGGGCGTTGACCCAGGCGGTGGTCTGCGCTCGCCGACTGACGTCCACGGCGGTGACACTCGCTGCGCCCTGGCCCGCGGCCACCACGGCGAGCGCACCGCTGCCGGTGCAGATGTCCAGGACGTGCTTGCCGGCGACAGCGATCTCGCTCCGCAGCACCTCGGCAAGGAGCCAGGTGTCACGTTGTGGGGGGTATACGCCGGGGGGCCGTAACAGCAGCATCCGCTTACCGAACCATCTGCTGAGCCGTCGTGCTCGTTGAAACGTGCAACGACTACGGGTGGAATTGCGTCGCCAGGCTGAGCACCGAGGAGGCCACCAGGTCGGCGGGAAACAGATGTGCGGGATAACTTCCGCCGTCGCGGTTGATCCACGCCGTGCGCAGGCCGGCCCGATGGGCACCGTCGATGTCCCAGGGGTGCACGGCCACCAGCATCGCCTCCTGCGCCGCCACCCCGCACTGCTGGAGGGCGTAGTGGTAGGCGGCTCTGGCCGGTTTCCACACCCCGGCGTCTTCCACCGACAACAACTGCTCGAACGCGCCGGCGATGCCCGCGTCGCTCAGCAGCCGGTGGGCGACGGCAGCCGCACCGTTGCTCAAGGTGACCAGCCGGACACCGGAATCGACGAGGACCTGCACACCCTCCAGGACGTCGGGGTGCACCTTCAGTTGCGCAAACCCGTCCATCACGTGGGCGACGCCGTCCCCGAGGCTGCGATTGAGCTCCGCCTCCGGGAGCTGTACCCGCAGCAGTGCCGCGGCAATGTCGGCGAAGGTCTGCCCGCTGCCAGCGGCAGCCAGCGCGAACCCGTCCCGAAGCACCGAGGTGAACCACAACGGGGCCAGGGACTCGGGTGCGCCCACCTCGGCGAAGCGCTGCGCCATCGGACCGAGGTCGGACAGGGTCTCGTTGACGTCGAAGAGCATCACCTGCGGCGTGTTGAGCACCATGGGCACCTCCTGCTGGGTCCGGGGACTCCTCTTGTACCGGCATTATCCTCGGTGTGCCGGCCATCACTGTGAGCAGGCTTACCCACCGGTGTCGCCGCAGGTCAAGGGCGTTGTTGGACGTCTGTCCGAAACTGCGACGCGTCGGTTGTGGCACCCAGGCTACAAAGTCGGGATGCTGGTATCCGTGAGCAGGAGAAACCAGTCGCGGAGGGAGGGATCGTCCGCGTGAGCGATACCGGTGTTTTCACTGTCGACCTCGCCACCGACGCGGAGCAGCTGCGCCAGAGCATGCAGGCACGGCCCAATCCCGACGTGGCGAAGGGCGTCCTCATGGTGCTCTACGGCTGCAACGAGCTGCAGGCCTTCGCGGAACTGGTCCGAGTTTCGGAACAGGAGCAGGTGCTGCTGGCCGACCTCGCCGCTGCATTGGTGTATCTGGTGCGGGAGGACGCGACGGAGTCCCCTGACTCGATAGATCCTGACGACAGCATCGAGGCCGACCCCGAGGCCCTCGCCGCCGCGCGGCGGGAATGGGGCGACGCGCTCGGGCGGGTGCGGGGTTCCACCGGTCCCGGCCTGCCGTACGCGTGGCCCCGCAGTGCACACCGCCTGGCCGAGGCTGCCGAATACCTTGGCGAGCTGCTGTCGCCACGCTCCCTGGTTTCCCTCGGCCTCGTCCTGCGTCCCCGCCCAGCCGAAGACGCCCGCTCGTAGTCTCTCAGGGCTCGTCTCTGAGGTCTCTTCTCTCAGGTCTCGACCGTTCGGCCTTCGGCGATCCATCCTCGCGTGCCACCGTCGATCGGCCGCGCGTCGTAGCCGCCTTGATCCAACGCTCCGGCCGCCTCCATGCTGCGGCTACCGCCCCCGCAGACCAGGTATACCGGCTGCTCCGGGTCCAGCTCGGTGCACCGTTGCGCCACGGCATCGAGGGGGATGTTGACCGCACCGGGTACGTGACCGTTCGCATACTCCTCGGGGTTGCGCACATCGACGATGAGCCGTCCCTCGTCCACAGCTTCGGCAAGGTCGGCAATGGTCATCTGGCGAATCATGCACGCTCCTCGGGTCACCGCTGTGATGCCGCTCAGCCTAGCGCCACCACCCACTCAGTCGCGGCCGCGGCCGACGATCAATTGCGGCGACACGCGGGTCAACGGACACCCGCGCTGGTAGCCTCGGGGCGCTGATCCGAGGTTCCTGGGCCTGCGTGAAACACCGCGCAGGCGCGGGGACGCGCAGTGACCGCGAGGGCTGACGTGACCGAGATGGCAGAAGAGGCGCACCGGGAGACGTCTCGAGCGCCCGAGCCGGCGAGCGCGCCCCATGCCTCCGGACGCGCTGCGATCACGGCGGCGTTCGAGCGGGTGATGCGCTCTGCCCCCGCGGAAATGGCGTACGCGACCATCGAGCTGCATCGCCCCGTGCACGACGACGCCGGTCTGTTCGCGCTCCTGCACCGCGCCGTGCAGGTGGCCCGACGGTGCGTTCCCGGCACGGAAGGGTGCAGCATCACCGCCCAGTTCCGCCCGGGGTCCGGCAGCACCGCGCCGTTCACGGTCGCCAGCTCCGGACCGCGGGCACAGCAGATGGACCAACAGCAGTACGCCATCGACGACGGGCCGGCGCTGCGCGCCATCCGCTCCAAGCGCGTCGTGGCGATGGACCCCGACGAGCTGGCCAGCCAGTGTCCCCAGCTGGCGACGACCGCGACCGCCGCTGGGGTGCGGGGTTGCCTGTCCGCGCCGCTGGCCGCACCGCCGACCGGCCGATCGGCGGTGGACAACGGTGCTCCCACAGGATCGATCAACCTCTACCGCGGCGGGGACGGACGCTTCGGTCCGGATTCCGAGGACTTCATCCACGTCCTTGTCGAGTACGTCAGCCGTGGGCTCGCGGATTTTGCCGCGCTGCACTCAGCCCAACAGCAGACAGCGCAGCTCAAGCAGGCGATGGCGAGCCGCGGACCAATCGAGCAGGCCAAGGGCATCCTGATGGCGGTGCACCGGATCTCCGAAGCCGACGCCTTCGATCTGCTGCGGACCGAGTCGCAGAGCACCAACACGAAACTCCACCGGGTGGCGGGCGCCTTCGTTGCGGCGCAGTCCGCGCAACCCGTGGTGACCCACGACGACGTCGCGGCAACCGTGCTGAACAGTGCCCTTCGGAGTGCCTTCGACCATGCGCCCGCCGGGATGGCAATGACGACACCGGATACCGTCCTGCTCTCGGTGAATGCCGCATTCGCCCGGTTGCTCGACAAGAGCGCTGATGCGCTGGTGGGAACCCGGCTGCTGACCCTGACCCACGCCGACGATGTACCGCTGCTGCGGGAGAAGTACCGCCAGCTGCGCAGGGGTTCCTCGCGGGTGGTGGCGATGACGGTGCGGCTGTGCGGTGCGAAGGGGCACCCGGTCCCCGTCCGGATCGCCGCCTGCGCGGCGTTCCCCGGCACCGGCGACATGGCTCACCTGGTGGTGCACCTCCAGGCCACGGCAGACTGATGACCGCGCGACCAAGCGGTTGCGCGGTCTCAGGAGAGCGCGGGCACCACAATCATGACGCTGAGGTACCTGCATGCGAGGGCGGTGGGAGTCATCGCGGCGTGCGCAATCGTGCTCGCCGCATGCACAGCGGGCGGCGACGTCCCACCCCCGCCATGCAGCCCGACCCAGGGCGCCGACATCGGGATCTCCGCGGACGCGAAGGTCCTCGACTATCAACCGGCCGAGTTGGACCGGTACATGTCTGCGGTACGGGCCTCCGGCGCAAGCTGGTTCCGCGTCGCCGTCGACTGGTCGCGTGTCGAACGAACCCGCGGCCGGCTCGACTGGTCGGCGAGCGACCGAGTGCTCGCCGCCGCTCAACGCCACGGGCTCCGGATGCTTGGCCTGCTCAGCTACACCCCGGAATGGGCGCGCACCCCGGCAGCCGGCCGCTCCGACACGCACGGCTATCCGGCCGATCCCGAGACCTTCGGCGACTTCGCGCGGGCGGCCGCCACCCGTTACTCAGCTCAGGTGGATACCTGGGAGATCTGGAACGAGCCGAACATCGAGGAGTTCTTCTCCCCAGCACCCGACGTGGCGATCTACACGGCGTTGCTTCGGGCCGCGTCCACCGCCATCCATGCGATCCAGCCGCACGCCACCGTGCTCTCCGGTGGCCTGGCACCGGCGACGGATACCGCGCCCGACATCGCCCCGCCCACCTTCGTCGAGCAGCTGTACAGCTCCGGCGCCAACCGCTGGTTCGACGGCGTGGCCATCCATCCGTACGTGTACCCGGCGCTGCCATCGGACCCGGCCTCCGCGTCGTACAACTCCTTCCAGCGGATGCAGCTGATCCGCACCTCGATGCTCACCGGGGGTGACGTGGCGAAGAAGGTCTGGATTACCGAGTTCGGCGCACCCACCTCGACGGCACCCCGGGGAGTCTCCGCGGACGCCCAGGCCGCGAGCATCACGGAGGCCATCGACCTCGCACGCCGACTCGGCTATGTCGCGGCCCTGTTCGTCTACACCCTCGTCGACGGTGGTGCGGACGGGCGGAATATCGAGGACAACTTCGGATTGCTCACCACCGACCGCAGTCCCAAGCCCGCCTACCTCGCCGTGCAACGCGCAGCCAACCTGCACTGTCCGTGACCGGGGCGGCTGCAGTGGGTTAAGGTAAGGCAATCCTAACCCTCGACAGTAAGGCGCAGCATGAGACTGACACGACGTCGAACGAGGACCGTCGCCGCGGCAGCCACCCTTGCGGTGATCGTCGGCGCCACGGCCTCCGCGTGCGGCAGTTCAGACAGCGGCTCCGCGGACGAGCAGGCCATCACCGTGTACAACGCGCAGCACGAGGAGCTGACTCAGGCCGAAGCCGACGCCTTCACCGCGCAGACCGGGATCAAGGTCACCATGCGCAACGGTGACGACTCCGAGATGTCGAATCAGATCGTTCAAGAAGGCGCCGCCTCCCCCGCCGATGTCTTTCTCACCGAGAACTCGCCCGGGATGTCCCTCGTGGACAGCAAGGGATTGTTCGCCAAGGTCGACAAGGCCACCCTCGACCAGGTTCCCGCCCAATACTCCCCGGCCGACGGCAACTGGGTCGGCTGGGCGGCGCGGTCCACGGTGCTGCCTTACAACACCACCAAGCTCACGCCGCAGCAGCTGCCGGCGTCGATCATGGATCTCGCCCAGCCGCAATGGAAGGGCAAGATCGGCATCTCCCCCTCGGGGGCGGACTTCCAGGCCATCGTCAGCGCCGTGGTGCAGCTCAAGGGCGAGGACGCCGCCGCCGCGTGGCTCAAGGGGCTGAAGGAGAACGCCAAGATCTACAAAGGAAACACCTCGGTGATGAAGGCGGTCAATGCCGGTGAGATCGACGCCGGCGTGATCTACCACTACTACTGGTACAAGGACCAGGCCGAGAGCGGGTCGAGCAGCAAGAACGTGCAGCTGAAGTACTTCGGCAACGCCGATCCGGGTGCCTTCGTCAGCGTGTCCGGCGGGGGTGTGCTGAAGTCGAGCAAGCACCAGGAAGCGGCCCAGAAGTTCGTCAACTTCCTCACCAGCCAGAAGGGTCAGCAGATCTTGTCCGACAGCACGGCGCTGGAGTACAGCATCGCCAGCGGCGTTCCGGCCAACGCGAAGCTGAAGCCGCTGACCGAGCTCAACGCACCCAAGGTCGACGTCGGGGCGCTGAATGGGCCGCGAGTGGTTGCGCTCATGCAGCAGACCGGACTCATCTGAGGGTGATCACTCTTCGCGCAGGCGCAAGCAGGAGTACAGCGGTCCCCGCTGGGCTCCTGCTGCGCGTCGGCGCCACGGCAGTAGCGCTGCTGGCGCTGTTGCCGTTGTTCTACGTCATCGGCTACACCGTCAACGCGGGCTGGGAGGAGGTGTCGCGGCTGATTTTGCGCCCCCGCACGGGTGAGCTGCTGGGGAATACCGCCGAGCTGACCGTGCTGACGATGGCCTCCTGCGCGGCGTTGGGCGTGGCGGCGGCATGGCTGGTGGAGCGCACGCGGCTGCCCGGCCGACGCATCTGGCACATCCTGCTGGTGGCTCCGCTGGCGGTGCCGGCCTTCGTCAACAGCTACGCCTGGGTGTCGATCGTGCCGTCGATGCAGGGCCTGGGCGGGGCTTGGCTCATCGTCACGCTGTCGTACTTCCCGCTGGTCTACCTCCCCGTCGCCGCCATGCTGCGTGGACTCGATCCCGCGTTGGAGGAAACGGCGTACGCACTCGGGCTCGGGCAGTGGGCAACGTTTGGGCGGGTGATCCTGCCGCAGCTGCGACCTGCCTTGTTCGGTGGCTGCCTCTTGGTGGGCCTGCACCTGCTTGCGGAGTTCGGCGCCCTGCAGATGCTGCAGTTCTCCACCTTCACCACCGCCATCTACGACCAGTACCGCTCCTCGTTCAGCGGCCCGGCCGCCAACAGCCTGGCCACCGTGCTGGTGCTGGCCTGTCTCGTGCTGCTGCTCGCCGAGCTCAAGCTGCGCGGCCGCGCCCGCTACGCCCGAATCGGTGCGGGCGCCCCGCGGCCGGCGACCCGGCTTCGGCTCGGGGCCCTGGCCCTCCCTGCTCTGTTGGCGCTCACCGCACTGGCCGGCTTCGCCCTGGTGGTGCCGGTGGGCAGCCTCGGCTACTGGCTCGCGACGGGTACCTCGACGGAGTTCCCGGCTGCGACGCTCGGCACCACCTTGCTGAGCTCGGTGGGCCTCGGCCTGGTTGCCGCCGCGCTCACCACGATGCTCGCCATCCCCGTCGCCTGGCTGAGCGTGCGCCACCACGGCCGCGTCGCCACCGTCCTCGAGCGCAGCACCTACTTCGCCAGTGCGCTGCCCGGCATCGTGGTTGCTCTTGCCCTCGTCACCATCACCATTCGTTTTGCGCAGCCGTTCTACCAAACCGGTCCGGTGTTGGTGCTCGCCTATGTCATCTTGTTCGTTCCGCTGGCGATGGTGAACGTCCGCGCGGCGTTTGAGCAGGCGCCACCGTTGTTCGACGAGGTCGCCACCGGACTCGGGGTGGGCTCGGTAGGGAGATTCCTGCGGGTGACGCTGCCGCTGATCGGGCGCGGACTTGGCGCAGGGATGGCACTGGTGTTTCTGGCGGTGGTCACCGAGCTGACGGCAACCCTGTTGCTCGCGCCGCTGGGAACCGAGACGCTGGCGACCAAGTTCTGGAGCTACAGCAGCAGCCTCTCATACGGAGCGGCCGCTCCCTACGCTGCACTCATGGTCCTCATCTCCCTGCCCGCCACCTATCTGCTGACCCGCGCAGCCGACGAAGGCCTGCCCACATGAGCAGCCTCACCGTGCGCGGGGTGTGCAAGAGCTTCGGCCGCACCCTGGTCCTCGAGGGCGTCGACCTCCACGTCGCGGACGGCTCTCTCACAGCACTGCTCGGCGAGTCCGGGTGCGGAAAAACCACGCTGCTGCGGCTCATCGCGGGCTTCGACGATCCTGGTGCCGGCACGATCGCCTTCGGCGAAGAGCTGGTCTTCGGCAACGGCCGTTCGGTCAGGGCGCGCAGCAGGCGGGTGGGCTACGTGCCTCAGGAGGGTGCCCTTTTTCCGCATCTGGACCTCGCGCACAACATCGCCTTCGGCTTGCCCAGGCCCCAGCGACGCGCGGGCCACCGGGTGACGGAGCTGCTGGAGGTCGTTGGCCTCACCGCCGCACAGGCCTCCCGGCTGCCCCACCAGCTCTCGGGCGGACAGCAGCAACGGGTGGCGCTGGCCAGGGCGCTGGCGCCACGGCCGAGCCTGGTGTTGCTCGACGAGCCGTTCTCCTCATTGGATGCCAGCCTGCGCGCGGAGACCCGCCGCGCGGTCTCGGATGCCTTGCGCGCCGCCGGTGCGACTGCCGTGCTGGTCACGCACGACCAAACCGAGGCGCTGTCGATGGCCGACCAGGTCGCGGTGATGCACCAGGGACACGTGATCCAGTTGGACACCCCCGCGAGGGTCTACGAGTCGCCGACCGACACCGTCACGGCGACCTTCGTGGGTGATGCCGTACTGCTGCCCGCGACAGTCCACAATGGTGACGCACGGTGCGCACTCGGCACGGTCGCGCTGCAGACCCCCGCGCCGGAGGGTCCCGTGACGGTGTTGGTGCGGCCGGAGCAGATCGCCCTCACCGACGACCCCTTCGCACCGGCTGCCCTGGTTACCCACCTCAACTACTACGGCCACGACGCCACGATCGGCCTGCGGCTGCTGCCCGCGGGCCCGACCGTTCTCGCGCGCACCATCTCGCGCGCACTCCCGGCGCCGGACAGCACCGTGCGCCTCGCCGTGACCGGCCCCGTCCACCATTACCCAGTGTGACTTACCTGACACGTATGGCAACCGTAACGATCATTGGCGCTAGAACGATAGCCAACCAGAAATCGTCTGGGAGCGAACGCGTTAGTTAGAGTTGCGTCCAACGCATTCGAGTGCTGTCAGGGGGTTGCGCGTGGATGCCATACCTATCGATACCGATCCCACCGGTCGACAGGGACCTCGCCTTGTCAGCGCCCGATCCCGCCGCCGACCCGCCCGCGCCGCCCTGCCGAGCGCGGCGCACTCCCGCTTTCGAGTAACTCCGGGAATCGTTGCGCTCGTAGATGTCATGGCCACCCTCGCGGTGCTCTTCGCCGCGGACCTCGATGCCCCCCAGGTGGCGCTGGCCGCCCTGATTGCGGTGACGGTGCTGGCCATGGAGCGCACCTACCGCCGCAAGCTCACCCTGTCGGTGCTCGACGACCTGCCGAGGCTGGCTCTCGCGGCAGCGGCCGCGGTGCTCGTCAGCCGTGCTCTCCTGCAGCATCCGCAACAACCTCTGCCCACCGGCCTTTTGATCATCACCGAGCTGGCGGTGCTCACCCTGGGGCGAATGGCCAGCTACGGCCTCATCCGCTCGTTGCGCCGCCGTGGCCGGACCTCGGCGCGCACCCTCATCATCGGGGGTGGCGAGATCGGGTCCCGGCTGACCTCCAACGCCATCGAGCACCGTGAGCTCGGTCTGGACCCGGTCGGGATCGTCGATGCGAACCCCGTCCCGGCGACCCAGATGCTGCAGGTACCGATCATCACGCCGGACGCTCCACTGGCCGAGGTCATCACCAGCTTGCGGGTGGACACCGTGGTGGTGGCCTTCTCCGAAGCGCGCGAGTCCGACCTGCTGGCGACGCTGCGGACCTGCGACCGGCTGGACTGCGAGATGCTAGTGGTGCCGCGCCTGTTCGAACTCGCCAGCCTGACCGGGGACATGCAACTGGTGCGTGACCTGCCGCTGACCCAGATCCGGCGTGCCCCGTATCGAACGCTCGAGTGGCGCCTCAAGCGAGTATTCGACATCCTGTTCAGCTTCGTCGCCCTGGTCCTGCTGTCGCCGCTGCTGGTGGTCATCGCCCTCATGGTGTGGCTGACGGACCGCTCGGCGCCGATCCTGTTCCGACAGGTCCGCATCGGGGTCGACGGGCTGAAATTCGGCGTACTCAAGTTCCGCAGCCTCAAACCGGCAGACGAGCACGAGTCGGCCACCCGGTGGAACGTCGCCGACGACAAACGGATCGGCAGGGTGGGAAAGTTCCTGAGGCGCAGCTCGCTCGACGAGCTGCCGCAACTGTGGAACGTGCTCGTCGGCCAGATGAGTGTGGTCGGTCCTCGGCCGGAGCGGCCGCACTTCGCGGCGGAGTTCAGCCAGGCGATGGCGCACTACGGGGCACGTCATCGGGTCCCGATGGGACTCACCGGATGGGCCGCAGTGCACGGGCTGCGCGGTGACACCTCGGTCCGCGAACGCGCGGCCTACGACAACTACTACATCGAAAACTGGAGTCTTTGGCTGGACGCCAAGATCATTCTGCGCACCATTCTCGAGGTGCTCCGGCGCTCCGGTGGCTGAGACCGGACTCGTCCTCGGCGCGATTCTTCTCCTCGGCGCCGGCGTGCCGGCGGTGTGCGCGCTGCGCGAGCGCCCCCAGCGCGGCCTGCTCCTGCTGGCCACCCTCACCCCCTTCCACGGTCTGCTGGCCCTGGTGCCCGGTGGCGCCGCGGTCAGCTATTGGAAAGAGGGCTTGCTGGTACTGACGCTGCTGGCAACGGTGGTCGCACCCAAGCGTTCTCTGCGTGGCGCCGCGGGTCCGCCGCCCGCGCTGCCGTGGTTGCCGGCGATCGTGGCCCTCGCCGCGTTCGGCAGCATCTCGGCGCTGGCTACGGCCGGCCTGGTCGGCCTGCTCGCCATCAAGATCACCTTCTTCTACCTGCTGATCCTCGTGGTGCTCTGGCGGGCACCGTTTACGGCCCGCGACCGCGACCACCTGGTGAGCATCCTGATGTTCGTCGGCGTCATCTGCGCCCTCGTCGGCCTGTGGCAGCAGTTGGTCGGCCCGGACTATCTGGTGGGTCTGGGCTACTCCTACAACGAGCAGGTGCGCACCGCCGGAGGCTTCCTGCGCTCGTTCAGCACCTTCAACCAACCCTTCCCGTTCGCGCTGTACGTGATGACCAGCCTGCTCGTGGGCGGGGCCGTGGCGATGGCCGAACCGAGACGGCTGCGGAACACCCTCTTCCTCTGTGCCGTGCCCGTCCTGGTGGCCGGGATGGGCGTCTCCATCGTCCGGGCGAGCTATCTGGGGCTCATCGTCGGCGCGTTGTGGCTCGCGGTATATCGGTACCGCAAGCTGGCGCTGGTGCTCGGCGGCGTGGCGCTGACCGCGTCGGTTGCCCTGTTGTGGGTGTCCCCCAAGGTGCTCGATCCGTTGTTCTCCTCGAGCAGCCTCGACCAGCGCGGGCTCGGTTGGTCGTCCATCTTCGCCGACATTCTCAGCCACCCGGTGGGGCTCGGTCTCGGTGCCAGCGGCTCAGCGGCAGAGCGCATCGCCCAGGCAACCGGCCACTCGGCGACCACGACCTATCAACCGGACAACTACTACGTGAAGATGGCATTGGAGCTCGGCCCGGTCGGACTCTGGCTGTTCCTCCTGCTCATGGTCAGTGCCATCGTCACGACGGTGCGGGCCGCGCGTGTCCTGCCCGGCCGGGACGGCGCCCTGGCCCTGGGTGTCAGCGCTTCGGTGGTTGCGGCTGCCGCGGCGTCTTTCGTCGCCACGTACCTTGAGATCTTTCCGCTCGACGTCTATTTCTGGTTGCTTCTGGGGGTGGTGGGGTGTTCGGTCTCGCAGCACGCCGGGTGGCAGCACCCGAAAGGCCGAAACGCGTCCAGTTCAACGCGCTTGCCCTCCGCCCCGGCGGCAGCGGCGTCCAGACCTATGCGCGTGAGCTGATGCGGGCGCTCGCTCCCCTTTTGCCTGCCGCCGAGCTGTCCGCGTTGGTGCAGCGCGACGCGGCCGGCGAGCTGCCCGCCGACGTGCGCGCCGTTCCCCGTCCCGTGATCGCCGGGGTAGCTCGCGCCGGCCTGGCGATGGCACCGGTGTTCGGGGTCGACGTGGTCCACTCGCTGGATGTGGACCTGCCGGTAGCGTCCCGCGCGCTTCGGGTGGCCACGGTGCACGACATGTCGGTCTTCGACACGCCGTGGGCGTACAGCAAGGTGCGTGGCCTCGGCGAGCGCCAACTGCTGCGGAGCTCGCTGCGCCGCGCCGACGTGCTGCTGGCCGTCTCGGAATTCACCGCGGAGCGGGTACACAGCCTCCTGGGGCTCGATTGCACAATTACGCACCTGGCCCCTGCACCGTGGGCGACACCGCCCAAAGCCGAGCAGGTGCGACGCGTACACACCAAGTACGCGCTCCCGGAACGGTTCGTGCTGCAGGTGGGCACCATCGAGCCGCGCAAGGACGTGGCGCTGGTGGCGCAGGCGGCCCACGAGCTCCAGGTGCCTTTGGTGCTGGCCGGGGCCGGATCCACCGGGCCGGACGCCCCGGCCGGCGCGCTCGGACTCGGCTACGTCGATGTGGCGGACCTTCCCGCCCTGTACTCGGCAGCGACCGTGGTGGCGTACGCGTCGAAGTACGAAGGGTTCGCCCTGCCTCCGGTGGAAGCCATGGCGTGTGGCGCCGCGGTGGTGGCGAGCACCGTCGGGGCGCTGCCGCAGGTGGTCGGCGACGGTGCGGTGCTCGTGTCCGACCACACCGCAGCGGAGTGGGTGGCTGCGCTGCGTCCGTTGCTCGATGATGCCGACGCGCGCAACGCTCTGCGCGAGCGGGCGACGGTGGCGGCCTCCCGGCTGAGCTGGGCCGGCACCGCCGAGCGCACCAAGGATGCTTACGGATTGGCCGATAGATGAACACACCCGGCGCGCGCCCGTTCGGCGTTCCGGCTGAGGTGGATCGCCTGGTGCTCGTCAACAGCACCGGCAACGTCTCCGGCGCGGAAGCGGTGCTGCTGCAGCTGGTGGAGCTGGCGCTGGACCGTGGCCTCGAAGTCCTGGTGGCGTCCCCGGACGGACCGTTGACCACCCGGTTGCCTGCCGCCGTCACGCACCTGGAACTCCCGACGCTGGGCCTGGATGGTCCGTCGTCAAGGCTTGGTCGTGCCTGGGCCGGCGCCCGCTTGGGCGTGCGCTCCGCTCGCGCGGCCCGCATGCTGCGACCCGTGGTGTCCGTGCCCGGCACCCGCACTGTGGTCAACTCGCTGCTCGCCCTGCCCGCGGCCCGGCTGGCGCGCCCGGCCGGTGGCATCCGCTGGTTGGTGCACGACACCGTGCACCAGTCCAAGCAACGACTCGTCGTGCGGCTCAGCCGCCACCAGGTTCACCGCGCGGTTGCGGTCTCCGAGGCGACTGCGCTCCCACTCCGCGAGCTCCAGCTGGACGTCGCCGTGGCGCACAACGGTGTTTGCTGGCCGGTGGCCGCAGCGGCACTCGCGCCGCATGAGCCCCGCGTGGTGGGCATGCTGGCCCTGCTCACGCCGTGGAAGGGCCAGCAGGTGCTGCTGGAGGCCGTGGCGCGTCTGCCCGGCGTGCACCTCGAGTTGGCCGGGGGCTCCTTCCCGCACGACGATGGCTACGTGGCCGGGCTGCGCCGTCGCGCCGAGCAGCCGGATCTCCGCGGCCGGGTCCGCTTCCTCGGGCATGTCGAGCCCCTGGGGACGATGGGCAAATGGGACGTCGCCGTCTCAGCGAGCGTCACGCCGGAAGCGGGGCCCATCGCGGTACTGCAGGCGATGAGTCTCGGCCTACCCGTTGTGGGGACCGACCACGGCGGGACGGCGGAGTTCCTGGCGAACGGTGCCGGACTGCTTGTGCCGCCGGCAGATTCCGACGCGCTGGCCGCGGCCCTGCGCCAGGCGCTGTCCGACGACGACTTCCGGCGGACGAGCTGCGCAGCAGGCCGAGAGCGCATCGCCGCGTACCACCGTCTGCCGCACACTCTGCCGGTGATGCTCAGCGCACTCCTCGCATCATGAGCCCGAGCAAGGTCGGCGGAAGTCACGGGCTCGACTGGAACGGACATCGTTTCCCATAACGGGTACGGTTCTTGGGCAGTCGTGGACAGGGCTCGCCGGCCCGCGGGATTGGGGGCACGCCGTGATCGAGGTCGACAGTTCGCCGGCGTCCGCCCTCGACCGGCGACGCGGTGCGGCACCGCTGCGGGCGTTGTTCGTCAACGAGAACATCGGCGGCCACGCGACCGTGCACCAAGCGCTGCGACGGTGTCTAACCCTGCGTGATGACGTGCGAGCCGAGTTCGTCGACGTGCCCGATCCGGGCCTGCTCGGGCGGCTGGCGCGGTTGCCCGTCCCCGTGCTGGCCCGGCAGGACCTGGACCTGCAACCGCTGCGAGCTCAGCTCGCTCGGTCGCTGTGGGTGCGCCGAAAGCTGGCCGCCCGCCTCCGTAGCGCGGAGGTGGACGTGGTGCACATCTACACCCAGAACTGCGCGCTGGCCTCGTCCGGACTGCTTCGCCAGGTTCCCTCCGTCGTCACCACCGACAGCACGACCGAGCTGAACGCTTACCGCATTCCCTACCGGTCCCCAACGCGGTTCACCCCGTGGAGCGTACGTGCCAGCATCCCGCTCGAGCGGCGGGTGCTGGATGCAGCCGATCGGGTCGTCGCCAACAGCGGCTTCGTTGCCGAGTCCCTTCGGAGCACCTACGGCATCGCCGAGGCCAAGCTGTCCGTGCTGCCCTTCGGGGTCTGGCTCCCACCGCCACCGCCGCCCCGGCCGTACCGCCGCCCGACCATTGCGTTCGTCGGCCACCAGCTCGAACGCAAAGGCGGCCTCCGCTTGTTGCAGATCCATCAACGGGAGCTTCGCGAGCGGTGCGATCTGCTCCTGGTCACCACCGAACGTGTGCCGAACCTTCCCGGGGTCCGGGTGGTGTCCGACCTGAAGGGAGGCAGCGATCGCTTGTGGGGGCTCCTCCAGCAAGCCGACATCATGTGTTTTCCCAGCATCATCGACCAAGCTCCCAACGCCGTGCTGGAAGGGGCGGCGGCTGGCCTGCCTGTGGTCGCGCACCCCGTCGCCGCGATCAGCGAGATGGTGAAACACGGTGTCACCGGCCTGTTGGTGCCTGCCGGGGACGACGCCGCCCTGCTCGCGGCGCTGAACGCCCTGATCGACGACCCGGTGCGCAGGCGCGACATGGGCCGTCGCGCCCGGGAACACATGGAGCGGCACTACGACATGCGGTCGGCCGCCGAGCACCTCGTCACGGTGCTCAGGACGGCCGCCGAACACCCTTGCGATGATTCCGCATCCCGCTGACCGTGCTGCGGTAGTCCGCGGTACGGGAAGCGAGCTCGACGCACTCGTTCCAGAATGGACAGCGCTCGCGCAAGCATGCGGGCGAACCTTCTACAGCCGTCCCTGGTACTCCCTCGCCTGGTGGTCGGAGAGCGGTCGGGGCGAGCTTGCGGTGTGCTGCGTGCGCCGCGGCGGTCGCCTCGTGGCACTGGCACCACTGCACCGCCGCCGATTGGCGGGTCAGCACGTGCTGCGCCTGCTGGGACACGGGCTGGGCACGATCGGCGAGGTACTGGCCGCGGACGCCGCCGCCGCAGCCTCGCTCTGGGACGCCGTTGCCGATGAGGCGGCCACAGTCCAACTCAAGCACGTGCGGCCCAGCGACACCGCCATCCTCGCCCTTCGGCGCCACCCACGCTGGCACCAGCACATCGAGATCGACGACCGGTGCCCGCTCCTGCACCTGCCGCCGGGTACCACAGCACGAGAGATCCGCGGCGTGCGAACCTTGCGCCGGCTGGCCAGCTACCGCACCGGTCTCGATCGGGCTGGGACCCCATTCCGCGTCGAGGTGGTCGACGACGCGGAGGGCCTGAACAAGCGGTGGCCCGACATGGTCCGGGTCGCCGCGCTCGCCGACGCCGAAAGCGGTCGGCTGAACCTCCTCGCCCCGCCGTGGCAGGCGTTCACTCGGACCCTGCTCGAGCGGGAAGCAGCCAACGGCACCCTCCTCGTCTTCGGGGGCATGGTGGGAGAGCGTTGGATGGCACACGAAATCGGCTTCCGGCACGGCAGCTCCACCGTGCACTGGGTGTCGCGCTACGAGCCGACCCTCGCGGCCCGCAGCCCCGGCCACCTCGTGCGGGAATGGGTGGTCGACCACCATGACGAGCTGGGCATCGACACCCTTGACGGCCTGCTGGGTGTGAACAGCTTCAAGCTGTCCTGGGCCAACGACGGCTACGACGTGGCGACCGTGACCGCAGCCACCGCCGGTCTCCTCCTGAGCCGGGCACGTATTGCCGGCATAGGCACCCTTGCGGCCGCGGCTCGACGCGGTTCCGGCCGCATCCGCCGCATCGACAGCGGAGGATCGACTCATGCATCGTCGTGACGTGGTCGCCGCCATCCTCGGGGTAGCCCTCTTGGTGACCGGATGCGAATCGGGCTCAGCGTCGGTGGGCCCCGCCGCTGAGCCGTCGGTCGGCGATGCCCACCCCACCAAGGTGCTGGTTGTGGTCGAGGAAAACCACACCCAAGCCGCGGCGCTGCGCGACATGACTTACCTGGCATCGCTGGCGAACGCCCACGGGCAGACCACGAACTACCGGGCGGTGGCACATCCTTCGCTGCCGAACTACCTGGCTATCGCCGGTGGTTCGACGTTCGGCGTCACCGACGACAAGGAGCCCGTCGATCATCCCTTGTCGGGGCCGAGTGTCTTCGACAGTGCCCTCTTGGCCGGTGCAACGGCCAAAACCTACGCCGAGGCGATGCCCTACCCGTGCGCGTTGACGTCCCGCGGAGGCTACGCGGCCAGACACAACGCGTGGACCTACTTCGCCGACCCGTCGTCGCGCAGCAACTGCCAGAAGTACGACGTCCCCTCCGGCACTCCGGCCAGTGGGGCGTTACACGAAGACATCGTCGCAGGCCGACTCCCCACCCTTGGCATGCTCATCCCCGACCTGTGCCACGACGGGCACGACTGCGAGCTGAGCAGCGCCGACGAGTGGCTTTCGCAGTGGTTACCGGCCGTGATGGCGGGCCCGGATTACCGCACGGGGCGCTTGGCGATCGTCGTGACCTTCGACGAGGACGACGAATCCGGGCCGAACACCGTCCTGACTGTGGTGGTGGCACCCCAGATATCCCGCGTCAGCAGCGCGACGAGCTTCACGCACTACTCCCTGGCCCGGTACCTTGGCGAACTGTCGGGGGCGGCGCCACTGCGAGATGCGCGGGCCGCACCGTCGCTACGGGCGGCCTTCCCGATCTGACCCGCGCCGGTTCCTACTCCCTGGCCAAGCGTTCCAAGAGCCGGCGATCGGCCCGCTGGTCGTGGTTCATGTCGTAACCGTCGTACGCGGCCAACTGCAAAGACGCCGGCAAACACGGCACTGTCAGGCCCCCGATGTCGCCCTGCACCGGAGTCCGGTCGACCTCTCGTCCGAGCATCGCCTCGGCCCGACGGACGAGCGGGTCCAACTCGGCGTCGGTGAGCAGCAGTACCTCGATCATTCCGCCCGCGGGACTGCGGAACACCATCTTCACCGGTGCCCACCAGCCACCCTCGGAGACCTCGACCGTCCGCTCGTACCCCAGTTCGGCGAGGGTGGCCGCCAGCCACGGGAGACCGTCGGGGGGAGCGATCACGTCGAGGTCCGAGTGCCGCCGCCTTCGCCCGGACACCAACGCGTCCACCCCCCAGCCGCCTGCCAGCAACACGGGCGCTTGCGCGGCGCCGAGAGCCGCGAGGATGCGTCTTGCCTCAGGCTGGCTCATCGGAAAGAGTTTGCGTCGGATGAGGGCGGCCGTGTCCTCGGACACCAGGCGCTGCGCGACGGCAAAGGGCGTAGTCCGCAAGACTTTGCGCAGCCTCAAGGCAACACTCATGCCCCATGGTGGCACACCAGCGCTAGCTGCTTCGGTCGCCTGTGGGCAACCACAGCATGGCTGGGTACTGTGCTGAGCAGGGCACGGTAGGACGAATCGGCGATCGCGCGTGACGGACGAGGGGGTGCGTTGCTGTGAAGCTCCCGGCGACGGCTCCCCAGCCGCGATGACGACGACCGCGGCCGACAACCGCGCGGCCGTGCACAATTCCATTGCGCTACTGCTCAGTCGGGTCGTGGTCGCCGCGATGGGGTGGGTCGGCAGCATCATCATCGCCCGGGCGCTGTCTCCGGACGACTGGGGCATGTTCTCCTTCGTCTTCGGTCTGCTCGGGCTGCTGTCCGTCGTGACCGACCTTGGTGTTGGTCGGGTCGTGCTGGCCCGCCTGATGGACAACGACGAGCAAGAGGTCGCGCGGGTCGCCGGCTCCTACATCGCGCTCCGCCTCGCCCTCGGTCTCCTCGGTTACGTCATCGCCGTCGGCTACGTGACGGCGCTCGGGTATCCGGGTCAGGTGATCCGGGCCACCGCGGTCGCGGGCGTGGTCGTGGTGCTGGCAACCCCCAGTCACGCGCTCAGCGTGTTGTTCCAGAGCACCCTACGGCTCACCGTCGTGGCCGTCGCGGAGGCGATGGGGCAGGCGTTCCAGCTGGTCTGCACGGTGTTCGCCGCCGTCTTTGCGCCGCAGCTACTGATCTTCGTCCTGCCGTTCGTGGCGAACGAAGTGGTGCAGATCTGCTGGAAGCTGCGGGCGATGCGTCGCGGCCTTGCGGGGCCACCTCCGCATCGCCGCGCGGGCACCTCGAGGTGGCGCGGCATGCTGATCGAAGCCGTCCCGCTGACCATCGGTACGGCGCTCGCGACGATGCTGTCCAAGATCGACATCCTCATGCTCAGCCGGATGGACACCTTCAACTCGGTCGGCCTGTACTCGGTCGGTTACAAATTCTCCGACGCCTTGAACCTGATTTCCTATGCCGTGGCGGCACCCGTGCTCACCCTGCTGGTCCGCGCGCGGGCAGGCGACGCCGATGCCTTCCGGCGCCACGCCCGCGAGACGACCCTGGCGCTGGCCCTACTCGCCGCGCTCGCTGTCACGGCCTTCTGGGCGTCGGCCCAACCACTGCTCACGCTGCTCTACGGGGCGAGGTTCGCCGACGCCACGTTCTCCAGCAGGCTCCTCGTCGCCGGTTCGTGTCTGTCGATGATCACCTACGTGGGCTTCACCGTGCTGGTCGCCGCCGGCCATGGCCGCCTCTATCCGCTGGTCGGCATCGTCGGTCTCGGCCTGAACGTAGCGTTGAACCTCATTCTCATTCCACGGATGTCGTACAACGGCTCGGCCGTGGCCACGATCTTCACCGAGTTCGCGGTCACCGTGGTGATCTGGTCCCTCGTCATTCGCTCGGTCCCGGTCAGCCGGCTGTTTCCGCTGGCCCAGCTACTCGGGCTGACGCTCGCGACGGTCGCCATCGTGACGGCCAGTGCGTTGCTGAACGGTGTCGTCCCCTGGCCGGTGCTCCCGCCGGTGTGTGTGCTCGCGACCCTGGTCGCGGCGTGGGTGCTCAAGTTGCCGGTGCTCCGGGCTGCGCCGTCCTTCCTTCGCAGCACCCTCGCAGCCAGGACGAAGAAGCAGTAGTGCCCGGCATGCAGCGATTGCGGCAGCTGCCCGGACGTGCACGGGCCGCGGAGACCGCTGCCCTTGCGCTGCTCCGCCACCGCAGCACCGTGCGCGGTGCGGTGGTGCTGGCATACCACGATGTGCTGGCCGACGACGCGGCACCGTTCGAGTACGCGGTCTCCCTCCGACGCTTCCGCCAGCAGCTGGATGTGGTGGCACGGATGGGCCTGGCAGTGGTCACGCTCCAGGAGATTTCCCAGCGCCTGCTGGAGGGCAAGGACCTCACCGGGCGGCTCGCGATCGTCTTCGACGATGCGCTGGTGGGTGTCCATCATCGGGCATTGCCCGAGTTGGCGGCGCGCGGCTGGCCCGCCACCCTGCTGCCCGTCGTCGATCAGCTGGGCAGCGACCCCCCATGGTGGCCGGGCAGCCAGCGAACCATGACCGAGCCCGAGCTCGTCGAGGCAGTCCGCAACGGGGTGCGCCTCGCCGCGCACGGCACCACCCATGCGTGCCTGCCCTGCTTGAGCGAGCGTGACCTCACCGCAGAACTCGGCCGATCCCGCGGGTGGCTCACGGAGTTGCTCGGGCAGGACGTCGCTGAGCTTGCATACCCCTTCGGGCACCACGATGCCCGCGTCCGCGAGCACGCGCAGGCCGCCGGCTATACCACCGGATACACGTTCCTCAACGGCCGAGTGGGCCTCGACGCGAACCCATGGAGATTGCCGCGGCTGACGATGCATCAGCGACTCACCGCCCCGCTGCTCGCCCACCATCTCGCCCGGACGGTGGCCGATTGGCCCGATGTGGAACGACCGGTCGTGCACCCCCATTGACGACGGTGGGGTCAGTTCGACGGTGCCGCGAGCTCGAACCCGCGCAGCCGAACCCAACGACTCACCCGAAGCCCCCAGAGTTCGACCTCACGCACCTGTGCATGCAGCGGCAACAATTCCTCCACCGCGCGCTGTGCCGCAGGGCTCAACCGATCTGCCGAGCCGATGTTCAGGTGCGGGATGAAGCTGACGAAGGCACCCCCGTACAGCGGATTGCCGGGAAACCGATCTTGAACCGCATCGGCGAGTGCGGAAAAGGGCTGCGGGTCCCGCGGCGCCAGATAGGCGTCGTCGGGAAATCGACCGATCGCATCGAACTCGGCGTCGAACCCCGGGTGCTCGGCGAAGAGTGCCGCCAGTTCTCCGGTGGCCTTTGCACCCATGGCGGCGAGCGAGAACGGGTAAGCGATGGTGACGTGCGCAGGAACCGCACCTGCCGGACGCCGACCGAGCACCGCGACGGCCGGCTCGGCGCTCGGGACGTTAACCAGCAGGGAGGTGCAGGTGAAGCCACGGAGCCGGTACCCCAGCGAAAGCACACTGCGCGCCACGGCCGTCACTCCCTGGTCCACGCATCGCGACCGGAAGGGACGAGGACCGTCACTGCCGGGCCTCGGGCTCTCGTTAGCTTGTGCAGAACCATCCGCAGTCCCTCGGGGATTCGACAGGCGGGCACGAAGCCCACGGTAAACTGCTACTACATAGGGTGAGCGATTGATCATACCGGTACAGCTCGCCCCGGGGACGGAGTACGGCTGGAATGCGTAGTTGCCACAGCAAGGCTTGGGCTGGCGGCCGTCGTCTCGCCGCGGCCTGCGCAACGGCGCTCGTGCTGACCAGCGTGGCCTGCTCCAGCACCGTCGCAGCACCCACGGATCCAGTCACTCCCGCAGCCACGGCACGGTCGACTC
>JAABUZ0100003075.1_pt1 | contig 25759 bp, 26 predicted proteins | sample 5562091 | NCBI WGS metagenome assembly JAABUZ01 (sample SAMN12813069, study PRJNA571459) | rock metagenome | isolation source: Antarctica rocks | place: Antarctica: Victoria Land, Linnaeus Terrace sud | collected 2015-12-21 | reverse complement strand
GGCACCCTGGCTGACCAGCCGCTCGGTCGGCGACAACCTCGCCGGCACGGTCCCCTCGCTGGCCTTCGCCGACCGGGTGCCACAGGTGCTGCGGCCCCCCGACCCGCAGGCCGACGGTGCCCTGGCCGACACCGCGGCGCTGCGCGGGCAGGTCGCCGCGCTGCACGCCCTGGCCGCGGACCCCGCCCACGAGACGCTGTCCCCACCCCTGTCGCTCGCCCTGGATCGCTCGCTGTCGACCTTCTGGCGCACCGTCGGCGCCCCCGGCGGTGCCGCCCTGCGCGGGGCGGTGCGACAACAGACAGCCGGCTACCTCGGGCAGGTGCAGGTCGCCATCTCCAAGCATCGGCTGCTGACCGGCCCGTCGGGTGCGGTCCCGGTCCAGCTGTCCAATGACCTGCCCGAGGCCGTCCGGCTGCGGCTGCACCTCGCCGGCGGGCCTGCCGGTGTCGTCACAGCGCCCGACCTGGTGGTGACGCTGGCCCGCCCGGAGGCGGGGACAGCGGCGGTCAAGCAACAGCAACAGCTGCAGGTCACCGCGAGGCGGCTCGGCACCCACCCGACCGCGCTGCAGGTTCTCAGCGACACCGACGACAGGCTGGTCGTGAAGCCGGACTACCCGGTGGAGATCCGCTCCACGGCGTACGGCGTGGTGGCGGTGGGGATCACGGCGGGCGCCCTGACCGTGCTGGTCCTCGCCTTCGTCGTGCGGGGCGTGCGCTGGTCCCGGCGCCGCTCCCTCGCCCGCCGTCCGTGACGCGCCCCCTCGGGGCGACACCGTCGCTCGGCCGGGCCAGCGCGCTCGGAGCACTTGGCACGCTGGGCAGCCGGGGCAGCGGGTTCGTGCGCACGGTGATCGTCGCCGCCGCCGTAGGGGTGGGCACCGGCTTCGCCGACGACTACACGATCGCCAACACCACGCCCAACGTGGTCTACGACCTGCTCCTCGGCGGCATCCTCACCTCGGTGGTGGTGCCCGTCCTGGTGCGCGCCCACCGCGAGGATGACGACGGCGGTACGGCGTTCAGCCAGGCCCTGCTGTCCACGGTCGCCGCGGGCCTCGTCGTCGTCACGGTGCTGGCGGTGCTGGCCGCACCGCTGATCGTGGACGCCTACCAGAGCGGATCGGTCCCGCCCATCGACCACGACCGGGCAGTCCTGTTCGCCCGCTTCTTCCTGCCGCAGCTGCTGTTCTACGGCGTCACCGCGACCGCCGGCGCGGTGCTGAACACCCGGGGGCGGTTCGGTCGGGACACCGCCGTTCCGGTGCTGAACAATCTGGTCGCCATCGCCACCGCTGTGGTCTTCCTCGCCCTGCCCGGACCGCGGCCGCCTCAGGCCGCGACCGCCACCACCGCGCAGGTGCTCGTGCTGGCGATCGGCACGACGCTCGGGGTGGTGGTGATGGCGCTGGCGCTGGTCCCGTCCCTGCGGGCGGCCGGGGTGCCGTGGCGGTGGCGCTTCGACCTGCCGCGGGAGCGGCTGGCGCTGACAGGACGGCTGGCCGGCTGGGTGCTCGTCGCGGTGGCGGCGAGCCAGACCGCGTTCGTGGTGGTGACCAGGCTGGCCAGCAGTCGGCAAGGGGTTGCGGCGTACGCGAATGCCTATCAGCTCTTCCAGCTGCCCTACGCGGTGGTCGGCGTGTCCGTGGTCTCGGCCCTGCTGCCGTCCATGAGCCGGCACGCCGCGGCCGGCCGGCCGGATCTGTTGCGGGCCGACGTCAGCCGCGGGTTGCGGCTTGCCGCCGTGCTGGTGGTGCCCGGGTCGCTCGCGCTGGCCGCGCTGGCGGTGCCGCTCGCCGTCGCCGCCCTGCACGGCGCTGCCGGCGGGCAACGTGCCGTGCTCGTCGGCCAGGTGCTCGCGGTCCTCGCGCTCGGACTCGTCCCCTTCACCGTGCACCAGATGCTGCTGCGCAGCTTCTACGCCGCCGCCGACAGCCGCACGCCGGCGCTGCTGTCGGTGCTCGTCGCCGTCCTGACGGTGGGCTTCGATCTTGGGGTGGCGGCCGCCGCGCCCGGCCCGCGCCGGGTGGTGGGGCTCGCCGCCGGTTTCTCGGCGGCCTACGCGGTCGGGGCCGGGGTGGCCGCGGTGCTGGTCCGGCGGCGGCTGGGGGGCCGGGGGAGCCGGACCACGCGGCTGCTGCTGCGGGTGACGCTTGCCTCCGCCGTGGCGGTCGGTGTGGGCTGGCTCCCCGCCACCGCGGCCGGGCACCTGGTCACGGGCACCCCGGGGGCCCTGCTCGGCCTGGGGCTGGCCGGCGCGATCATCCCGCCGCTCTACCTCGCCGGTCTCAGGGCGACCCGGGTGCGCGAGGTGGAGCCGCTGCTGGCTCGGCTGCGGCGGTCCGGCGGTGCCAGCTCAACCCAGGCAGCGAGCACGCCGACGCACACCGGGTGAGGACCCGCGTCAACGCCTCGGTGCCGCGGCCGCTCGTGGCCGCCGTGGTCCTCGGCGTGATCGTCGTGGTCGGCTACGACGCGGTGCGCATCGGCCTCCTGCGGCTGTCCACCAGGGACGCCGCCCAGACGGTGGCCGGCGAGGCGGCCCGCAGCTTCTACGACTCGCGCAGCGCCGACGTCGCGCTCGCCACCGCGGAGAAGGGCGCCGTCGACGGCGATGCTGCCATCAGCGACCACAGCTTCTCCGTCGCGGCCGACGGCAGCGTCACGTTGACCCTCGTCAAGCAGACCACCACCGTGGTGATCGGTCGGGTGGAGAAGGCGTGGACGAGCTCGTCGGCGACCGCGAGCTCCACCTACTCGCCGTGAGCCGGCCCGGGACCCGCCGACGCCAGCTGACGGTCGCCGCGGCGACGCTCGCCACCATCTCGCTCGTCGCCGGGGGGCCACTGGGCGGCGGTGCCGCCGCGTCCCCGTCGGGCGACGCCAGGGCAAGGGCGCTGGCCCTGGCCGCCGAGGTGCGCGATCTGCAGCAGCGCGCCGAGGTGGCCACCGAGTCCTATGACCGCGTCGCCGGCGAGCTGGCCGCCGTCGTCGGCGGCTCGGTGGCTGCCCGAGACGGCGCCGACGCCGCGCAAGCGGTCGCCGAGGCCGGCCGTAGCCAGGCAGCGGAGCGCGCCCGGGTGCTTTACCAGAGCGGCGGTCCGCTCGGCCTCTACGCCGGGCTGCTCGACTCCGGCGACGTCGGGATGCTGGCAGACCGGCTGCAGGCAGCGCGGCGGGTGGCGGCGGACACGCGGGCCACCGGTGTCAGGGCCGGCGCCGCCGTGTCGACCGCCGACGCGGCGGCCAGTGCGGTCTCCGCCGCCGCCGAGCGCGCGGCAGCGCTGCAGACCAGGACCGCGCAGGCCGCGCTGGCCGTGACGCAGCTGCTCGACCAGCAGACCGCCGCCCTGGCCACCGCCGACTCCGAGGTCCGACGCCTCGCCGCTGAGGAGGCCGAGCGGGCGAAGGCCGCCCAACAGGCGGCGTTCGCCGCCCGGCTGCAGCAGGCCTCCGCCGTGGCCGGCGTCCCGCTCGTCCTTGGCACCCAGGTCTCGGCCACCAGCAGCCTGCCCGGTCGGGCGGCTCAGACCATGGCCGCGCTGGTGAGCCAACATCCGCCGTACGTCTGGGGGGCCACCGGTCCGACCGGCTTCGACTGCTCCGGGCTCACTGGGGCGGCCTATGCCGCCGCAGGGCTCCGTCTGCCCCGCACCGCCGCGCAGCAGTACCTGGCAGGTCCGCACCCCGACCTCGCCCAGCTCCAGGCCGGCGACCTGCTCTTCTGGGGACCGAGCGCCGGGGGCATCCACCACGTCGGGATGTACGCCGGCGGCGGACTGATGTGGTCGACCGACCACACCGGAGACGTGGCTCGCCTCCAACCGGTGTGGGGCGAGGAGTTCTTCGGCGCCACCAGGCCGTTCGCTCCGCTCGCGGCCACGGTCCCGGGTCCGTTGTGGACCGGGGGCTGACCCTCCACCACAACCTGAGGCGAGGACCTCGGTTGTCCGAGAGTTGTCCGGCAGGCGACGAGCGGGCATCCGGGCGCCGATAGGTTTCCAGCCGTTCAGTACGCGCCCGAGCCGCACGCCGAGTCCTGCCCCGGCTCACCATGGGCGCCCACCCACCGACCGTTGTGGGCAGGAGCGGGGGACCCACCGGTCCCGGCCTCGCGCCGGGATCACCGGGCGTGACCAGCTCCACCGGTCCGTCCTCGGGGTGAAGTCCGGCGGATTCCAGCAGTGCTGGAGACCCGCCGGACCGGGTGACACACTCCCACCGTCACGCCACGCGCGTGCGGCGCCCGAACCCGACAGCTGACCCCGCAGGCGGCCGGAGGATCCCGTGCCCCGCTCAATCACGCCCAGCTATGTCCGGTCCCAGCGCATGGCCATGCGCAGGCTGGCCGCGACCACCGCGGCGGTCATCGCCGGCTCGGTCCTGGTCGCCGCCCCCCACGCCTCCGCCGCCACCCCCGACGCCAGACCGGCCCGGCCCGTCGCGGTACGCACCTCACACACCGCGCACACCTCGCACCTGGCAGCGAACGCCGCCACCGCGCAGGCGGCGTTCGGCGTGCAGGTGCTGGCCGAAGCCGCGCGTCACGACGGCGCCCCCTATTCCTACGGCGCTGTCGGCCCCAGCGCTTTCGACTGCTCCGGTTTCACGAGCTACGTCTACCGCCAGCTCGGGGTCTCGCTGCCCCGCACCAGCTACGCGCAGTACGCGGCCACCCGGCACCTCCCGGCGTCCCTGGCCGTCCCCGGTGACCTGATCTTCCTCGACGGGCTCGGGCACGTGGCGATCTACGCCGGCAGCGGGATGATGTGGGACGCCCCCACGCCGGGCAACAGCGTGCACGAGCGCCCGATCTACGGTGCCTACCTGGTGGGACGCGTCCGCCGCTGACGCGCACGCCGGCCGACACGAGGGCCGGCGGCTCTACCCTGGGCAGGTGCGAAGGGCGGCAGGCGCGTGACCGGTGTAGGCCCCGCCGGCCCCGGTCCCGCCACCACCCCGGTTCCCACCGGTGCCCCCGGTGCCGGCGACCTGCTGGGCGGCAGATACCTGCTTCAGCGCGCGGTCCGGGTCGGGCCCAGCACCCTCTGGCAGGCGGAGGACGAGATCCTGGCCCGGCCGGTCGCGGTGCGTGTGCTCGATCTGCGGCTGGGGGCCGCGGGCGGTGCCGACGGCGCGGCCCAGCGATTCCTCGCCGCCGCCGTCCTGGCCGGGCGGGCGACGGGCCCGCTGCTGGCCAGCGTCCTCGACGCCGCGCACGACCCTCAGGCCGGGGTGGCCTATGTCGTGGCCGAGTGGGTCGACGGGCGCCCGCTGGCCGACGTGCTGGTCGAGGGGCCGCTGGAGCCCGCCCATGCGGCGGCGCTTACCCGCGCTGTCGCCGTCGCGCTCGTCGGCGCCCACGCACGGGGCGTGCACTCCCGGCGGCTGCATCCCGGTCAGGTCCTGCTCTGCCCGGGCGGTGCTGTGAAGCTCACGGACCTCGAGGTCGCCGCCGCAGTCCGCGACCTGCCCCCGGCCGACGACCCCGTCGGCGCCGACACGGTCGACCTCGGCCGCCTGCTGCACGCCTCGCTGACCGCCACCTGGCCGGGCCACTCGACCGGGCCCGGTGGCTGGGCCGGACTGCCACCGACGCCGTCCCGCGACGGTCGGCCCCGCCTGCCGCGGCAGGTCCGCGCCGGCCTGCCGCGCGAGACCGACGCGGTGGTGGCGCGGGCGCTGGATCCGCGCCTGCGTCCCGGTGACCTCCCGCTCACCACCCCGGCAGCGGTCGCCGAGGCGCTAGCGCCCTGGTCTGCGGCGGCCGACGTCAGCGGGGCGGCGACGGTCGGGACCCCCCGCGCCGCCGGCCCGGCGCTGCTCGACAAGGCCCTGAAGAGCCGGGAGGACGACGTGGCGGTGCGGCCCCGCCGCCGCTGGCTGCGACTGACCCTGCTGCTGCTGCTGCTCGCGCTCGTCGGCGTCGGCGGGTGGGCCGCCGGGCTCGTGGTGGGCGGGGTCCCGAACAGCGGCAAGTACGCCGCCAAGCCAGTCGTTCCCGGCCTGGCCCCCTCCAGGGCGGGTGCGACCGGGTCACCGTCGCAGCCGCTGAAGCTCACCGCCGTCACCAGCTTCGACCCGCAGAGCGACGACAAGACGGAGAACGAAGCAGCCGTGGGCGATGCCACCGACGGCGACGCCACGACGTCGTGGAGCACCGAGCACTACCTGACGCCGGCGTTCGGCAACCTCAAGGGTGGCGTCGGCCTGCTCGTCGACCTCGGCACCCCCCAGCCGGTGGGCCGGGTCGTGGTGGTCGCCCCCGCGGGGGAGCAGCTGCAGCTCTACGCCGCCCAGGGAGCGATCGCGGCGCCCGCGACCCTGGATGCGCTGTCCGCCGTGACCACCTCGACCGCCGCGGTCGATGGCGACACGACGCTGTCGCCCTCTGCGCCGACCACCGCGCGCTGGTGGGTGGTGTGGCTGACCACATTGCCGATGGACCAGCCGGGCGACCGGCCCGATCCCGGCCACCCCTACAGCGGTCACATTGCCGAGATGGCGTTCTACCCCCGCTAGCCTCGCCGGGTGGCGGGCAGCGGTGACCCGGACGCCGACCCGCACCATGACCCCCAGCACGATGGGCGCCACGACCACGACCTGCTGCGCGCCCACGCCGACGGCGACCCGACCGCCTTCCCCGAGCTGGTGCACCGCCACCGCGACCGCTGCTGGGCGCTGGCCATGCGGACCCTGCGCGATCGGGAGGAGGCAGCCGATGCCGTCCAGGACGCCCTGTTGGCGGCCCACCGGTCCGCCGGCGCCTTCCGCGGCGAGGCGGCCGTGTCCACCTGGCTGCACCGGGTGGTGCTCAACGCCTGCCTCGACCGGCTCCGGCGGCGGGCTGCGCGACCGTCGGTGCCGCTCGACCTCGACGACCTACCGGCCGGGGCACTGGCTGCGCACGACCCGGGCCCGGAGACCCGCTGGGAGGTGGCCGAGGCACTGGCGGGCCTGCCGGAGGACCAGCGTGCCGCCCTGGTGCTCGTCGACCTGGAGGGGCGGCCGGTCGCGGAGGCGGCCCGCCTGCTCGGTGTCCCTGAGGGCACGGTGAAGAGCCGCTGCCATCGGGGCCGGCTGCGGCTCGCCGTCACGCTCGGCCACCTGCGACCCCGTGCCCCCGGCGGCTCCGGTGTCCCCGCCGGGAACCGCACCAGCGACGGGGACGTCGGAGCCGCCGTGCGCGAGTGGGGGGACCGGCGGTGAGCGAGCGGCGCACCCCGGCCGAGCTGGCCGAGCTGGCCGGGCTGGCCCCGGACGCACCGCCAGGTGTCCCAGCCGACCTGGGCGCCGCGCCCGACCCCGACGACGCGGCCGTGCTCGCCGCCCTGCTGCGCACCAGGGCGGCCCTGCGCGCGCTGGCCGAGGAACCGGCGACCGCTGATGAGGCCAAGCACGAAACGATGCCGATGCCGGCGGACGTCGCCGCGCGCATCGACGCCGCGCTCGCCGCCGCCGCTGCGCCCGCGCGTGCGGATGCGGCGCGCGACGGCACGGTCACCATGCTGCCGGCCCGGGTGCGGCGGGACCGACGTCGTCGCCCAGTGCTGGCTGCCGCCGCGGCGGTGGTGGTCCTCGCCGTGGCCGGCACTGGCGTCGCGCTGCTGGCGAACGGAGGTGGGCACACCGGTGGCCCCACGACCAGCGGCGCCGCGGCTCGTCCCACCCCCGCGACCGCTACCGCGGCCGCGGTCGTTGTGGTGGCCAGCTCCGGCTCGGCGTACCCCGACCAGGCGGCCCTGTTCGCCGGTGTGAGGACCCTGCTGGCTGGCGGTCTGCCCCCCGCGGACCCCAGCCGGGTCGCCACAGTCCGCAGCGCGGCGGCGGCCCTGCCCGCAGCGGTGGCCGGACCGGCGGCGGGGGCGGGCGCTCCCACCGCGGCTGCGGCCGCCCCCTCACCGGCTGCCGCGGCTGCCCCGTCCGTGGCCGCCGCAGCCAGCGCTGCGCCGGGCCGGTCCACGGCACCGGCGGCACCGGCGGCACCGCTACCCACTGACCTCGCCGCCTGCCTGCGGGACCTGGCTCCCGACCAGATGCTGCTCGCCGTCGACGCGATCAGCTACGCCGGACAGCCGTCGACGCTCGCCGTGTTCTCCGACCAGCCCGGGACGGTGGCCGCCTACGTGATCGGTCCACGATGCGCCGCACCGGGTCCGGACGGGCTGCGGGTGGTCAGCTTCGTGCCGACCGGTTGATCCGGCGGTCAACCGGCGGCGCCGGGTCCACGACCGGCCACAGCAGGGCACCGGCCGCCCCCGCCAGCACCGGCGGCAGCCAGGAGCCCACCGGTCCGAACGGCGTGTCCGCGACGTGGAAGGCAAAGCCGGCCGCCGCCCCGCCGTCGACCGCCGCCACGGCGAGGGTCACCGCCCGGGGCACCGCCGCGCCATCGCGCCCCGCCCCCCGCGTGGCGGCGTAGCCGCAGGCGGCACCTCCGAGGAGGGGAACGACCAGGGAGAAGACCGCCGCCCCGACGTAGTCCCCCCCGACGGCTCCGGCGAGCAGCAGCGCGAGCATCCCGAGCAGCGCGCTGCGGACGACACCGGCGACCCGCGCCTGTCGCTCGGGCAGCCGCGTGAGCGACAGCCTGGCCCCCCGGCCCCGTCCGGCCGGGGGGGGCACGACCGGCGGGGGCGCCGCGGCGGCGGTGCGGACGACCCGGCTCGGCACGAGCGGCAGCCTCCCACCCGGACGCCCGGCCGGGGAATCCGCACCGGCTGGCTGCGCGTTGGGCAGCGGCACGCACCACCCACCCCCACCGCACCACCACCCCACCGCACCACCACCCCACCGCACCACCACCCCACCGCACCACCACCCCACCCGGAGGCAGCAGACCGTGGCCGACACCACCGACGTCCGCGACGTGATCGTCATCGGCTCGGGGCCGGCGGGCTACACCGCCGCGACCTACCTGGCGCGCGCCAACCTTGCCCCCCTGGTCTTCGAGGGTGTGCAGTCCGGCGGAGCACTGATGACGACCACCGACGTGGAGAACTATCCCGGGTATCCGGACGGGATCATGGGCCCCGAGCTGATGGAGGGCATGCGCAAGCAGGCCGAGCGCTTCGGCGCCGAGCTCGTCACCGACGACGTCACCTCCGTGGACCTCACGGCGGAGCCGAAGGTCGTCCGGGTGGGGTTGCCGGGGCGGGAGGAGGAGCACCGCGCCTGGGCCGTGGTGGTCGCGACCGGCTCACAGTGGCGCAAGCTCGGGCTCGAGTCCGAGACCCGGCTGCTCGGCCACGGCGTCTCCGCCTGCGCCACCTGTGACGGCTTCTTCTTCCGCGGCCAGGACATCGTCGTCGTGGGCGGGGGCGACACCGCCATGGAGGAGGCCACCTTCCTCACCCGCTTCGCCAACTCCGTGACCATCGTGCACCGCCGGGACACCTTGCGCGCCAGCAAGGTCATGCAGGACCGCGCCACGGGCAACGATAAGATCCGGTTCGCGTGGAACACCGAGCTCCTCGAGGTCCTCGGCGACACCACGGTGACCGGCGTTCGCCTGCGCGACACGGTGACCGGCGCGGAGCGCGAGCTCGCCGTCGGCGGTGTCTTCCTCGCCATCGGCCACGACCCCCGCAGCGAGCTGCTGCGCGGCCAGCTCGAGCTCGACGACGAGGGGTACGTCCTGGTCCGGGGACACACCACGGCGACCAACCTGGATGGGGTCTTCGCCGCCGGCGACGTCGTGGACCACGTCTACCGCCAGGCGATCACCGCCGCCGGCAGCGGGTGCGCGGCCGCCCTGGACGCCGAGCGCTGGCTCGCCGCCCACGAGGCGCCGGAGCACGACGATCACGGCGCGGGAGACACCTCTGGCGACCCCAGCCACGGCCGTCCCTCGCCGTACCTCCCGGACGCCCTCGACGCCGGTCTGCGCGCCCGCTGACGGGAAGCGCCGGACGCCCGTGGGCGTTGCAAGGAGCGGACCGCACCCCCCGACCACCTCCCTCGAAGGAGCACCTGATGGGCGCCACCACCGTCACCACCGACTCGGGTTTCACCAACGACGTGCTGCAGAGCGACGTCCCCGTGCTGGTGGACTTCTGGGCCGAGTGGTGCGGGCCGTGCAAGAAGGTCGCTCCCGTGCTGGAGGAGATCGCCGCGGAGCACACCGGCAAGATCAAGATCGTGAAGCTCAACATCGACGAGAACCCCGAGACGGCCCGCGCTTACCAGATCCTGTCGATCCCGACGATGAGCGTGTTCGTCGGTGGTGCCGTGGCCAAGTCCATCGTGGGCGCGAAGCCCAAGGCTGCACTGCTGCGTGATCTCGAGGACTACCTCTAGACCACGGGCGTACGGCGGGGCGCGATCGCGTCCAGCACCGGCTCGAGCCCGACGGCGTGGCACCCTCGACGGTGCCACGCCGTCGTGGTACCGGCCGTCCGCACTCGACCCCGAAGGAGCCGAGCTGTCCGCCTCCCCGCCCACGCCACCGTCGAGCTACCGTCGCGGGGACCGAGACCCCGTCGTGCGTGACATCCGGGCAGCGCTGGTCGGCCGGCGGCACCTGCCGGACGTGGGCAACAGCGCGCCGGAGGAGTTCGACCTGGCCGTCGACGCCGGGGTGCGGGCCTTCCAGCAGGAACGGGGGCTGGTCGTCGACGGGGTGGTCGGGACCGAGACCTGGTCGGCCCTGGTCGCCGCCGGCCGGACGCTGGGAGACCGGCTGCTCCGGTGGACCCCAACCCCGCCGTACACGGCCGGCGACGACGTCGCCGAGCTGCAGGACCGACTGATGAAGATGGGGTTCGACGTCGGTCGGGTGGACGGCCTGTTCGGCCGGCGCACCGAGGAGGCGCTGCGCAGCTTCCAGCGCGAGCGCCAGCTGCGGGCTGACGGCATCTGCGGGCCGCTGACCTTCGCCGAGCTCAAGCGCCTGGTGCACACCGTGCGGGGCGGCAACCCGCACGAGCTCCGGGAGCACGAGCGGCTGCGGCGCAGCGGGCAGTCGCTGGCCGGGCGGGTGGTCGTCGTCGACGCGGGCCACGGCGGCGGTGACCGGGGCGTGGTCGCGCACGGGACCGACGAGCGGGAGGTGGTCGCCGACATCGCGCGCCGCCTGGTGGGACGGCTGGAGGCAGCCGGCGTGACAGCCGTGCAGACGCACCCCGCCTGGAACTCCCCGCCGGCCGGGGAACGGGCTCGGTTGGCCAACCAGACCGAGGCGGACCTGGTCATCTCCCTGCACACCGACGGCACGACCAGCGCGAGTCCGCACGGGGCCGCGACCTACTACTACGGCACCGGCCGGGACGGTGCCTCGGTCGTCGGGGCGCGGCTGGCCGATCTGGTGCAGCGCGAGGTGGTCGCCAGGACGTCCCTGCTGGACGGTCGCACCCACCCCAAGACCTGGGAGTTGCTGCGGCTGACCAGGATGCCGGCCGTGCGGCTGGAGGTCGGCTATCTGAGCAACCCCTCCGACGCCCGCAGTCTCGGCTCTGCCGCCTTCCGCGACACCGTCGCCGAGGCGGTGCTGGTCGCGGTGCAGCGGCTGTTCCTGCCGGTCGAACTCGACCCGCCCACCGGCACGCTGCGCCTGCCGGCCGGGGGCATGCAGGCCGAGGCGCTGGTGTAAGGCGCTGGCTGGGGCGCTAGGAGCGGGCGCCCACCGGACGGAGCTGGCTCTCCGTCGTCAGCGAGCCGAGCAGCCGGTCGAGGGCGACCTCGACGTCCTCGCGCCAGCTCGCCGCGGTCTTGAGCTCGAGCCGCAACCGTGGCCAGCGCGGGTGCGGGCGCACCGTCTTGAAGCCCACCGCAAGCAGGTGCGCGGCCGGGAGCACGCAATGCCCTGCCTCGTCGGTCGCGTCGGCGAAGGCCTCGATCGCCCGGACGCCGCGCCGCAGCAGGTCCTTGACCACGCCCTGGACCAGCACCCGGCCGAGCCCCTGGCCCGCGAACTCGTCCATCACGTGCGCGGTCATGAGCAGCACGGCGTCGGCGCTCACCGGGCTGGTGGGGAAGGCGAGGGAGCGCGGGACGTACGCCGGGGGCGCAAACAGCACGTACCCCGCCGGGACACCGTCGACGTAGGCCACCTTGCCGCAGGAGCCCCATTCCAGCAGCGTCGCGGAAGCCCATGCCTCCTTCTCGAACGCCGTGTCGCCCGCCTCCTCCGCCCGGCTGCGGGCGACCGGGTCCAGCTCCCAGAAGACGCAGCGCCGGCACCGTGACGGCAGGTCGTCCAGGTTGTCCAGGGTCAGCGAGACCACCCGACGGGACACGTCACTCCCCCGTGAGTCGCTGGCGTGCCCGCGCCCGGGCCTCCCGCAACGCTGCGGCAGCATCGACCTGCGCTGTGGCCGGGGACTCGGGCTGCACCGGGGCGGCGGCAGGTGGCACGTCGGTGGCGGCAGTCGTGTCCACGGGCGCGGCGTCCACCGGCGCGGGACCGGCGCTGCCGGCGGCCAGCGGGATGGTGGGCATCGGCGCCTTCTGCAGCAGGCCGAGCGTCCAGCCCCCCACCACCCCGAGCCCGAGCCCGAGCCCGAGCCGCCCCACCATGCGCAACCTCGACGAGACCATGCAGGCGGCTCCTCGCGCAGGGGTGGCGGCTGGTCAGTCGGCAGTGTATTGCGGGCGCGCCGCCAGGCCCCCGCCGTACCCTCGGGACCATGGTCGACCCAGGTCCCACCGACCCGCTGAGTCCTGGCTGCCAGCAGGCGGCACCGGTCGGCCGCGCGGTCTTCCTCGACCCGAACCTGCACCGCTACGCCGCCAGGGTCCACGGAATGCGCGCCTCGGAGATCCGGGCCCTGTTCTCCGTCGCCAACCGGCCCGAGGTCGTCAGCCTGGCCGGCGGCATGCCCTTCACGGCCGCGCTGCCCCTGGACGCCGTGGGCGACATGATCGCCGATCTGGTGCACGTCAGGGGGGCGCAGGCCCTGCAGTACGTCGGGGGTCAGGGCGACCCCGTGCTCCGCGAGCAGATCACCGAGGTGATGGCGCTGGAGGGGATCACCTCCTCGCCCGACGACGTCGTGGTCACCGTGGGCAGTCAGCAGGCCCTCGACCTCGTCACCCGGGTCTTCCTCGACCCGGGCGACGTGGTGCTCGCCGAGGCGCCGTCCTACGTCGGGGCGCTCGGGACCTTCTCCAGCGCGCAGGCGGAGGTCGTGCACGTGGCGATGGACGACGACGGGCTGGTCCCCGAGGCGCTGCGTGCTGCCCTCGCCCGGCTCGCCGGCCAGGGCAAGCGGGCGAAGCTGCTCTACACCGTACCCAACTACCACAACCCTGCCGGCGTCAGCCTCGCTGAGCACCGCCGTGACGAGATCCTCCAGATCGCCCACGCTGCCGGGCTTCTCGTGCTGGAGGACAACCCCTACGGGCTGTTGGGCTTCGACGAGGAGCCCCGTCGCGCGCTGCGCGCCCGCAGCGACGACGGGGTGCTCTATCTCGGCACCTTCTCCAAGACCTTCTCGCCGGGGCTGCGGGTGGGTTGGGTGCTCGCGCCGCACGGGGTCCGGGAGAAGCTGGTGCTCGCGAGCGAGGCCCAGATCCTGTGCCCGCCGACCTTCAGCGGCGCCGTGGTCTCGGCGTACCTGTCCACCCAGCCGTGGATGGAGCAGATCAAGGTCTTCCGGGAGATCTACCGCGAGCGACGCGACGCGACGCTGGCGGCGTTGGAGCAGCACTTCCCCGCCGGCGCACGGTGGACCCGGCCGACGGGTGGCTTCTACGTCTGGGTCACCCTGCCGGAAGGCCTGGACAGCAAGCAGATGCTCGCCCGCGCCGTGCACGCGCGGGTCGCCTACGTGCCGGGCACCGGCTTCTACGCCGACGGGCAGGGCGGACGCCATCTGCGGTTGTCCTACTGCTATCCCGAGCCGGCCAGGATCCGCGAGGGGGTCCGCCGACTCGCCGGCGTCCTGGAGGAGGAGGCCGAGTTGCGGTCGGTGTTCGGTGCAGGTGCCGCGCCGGCGCCTGTCACCCGCAGCGCCCAGACCCCCGCAGCGGACCTGGCGTGAGCGACGTGCGACGGGTCGTCGTGCTGGCCGGCGGGCTCACCCACGAGCGCGACGTCTCGCTGCGGTCGGGGCGGCGGGTCGTGGACGCCCTGCGGGCCGTCGGCGTGGAGGCCGTGCTGCGCGACACCGACGCGGCGCTGCTGGGCGCCCTCGCGGCCGACCCGCCGGACGCCGTCTTCATCGCCCTGCACGGCGGCGCGGGCGAGGACGGAGCGGTGCGGGGGGTGCTTGACCTTGCCGGCATGCCCTACGCCGGCGCCGGACCGTCGGCCTGCCGGATGGCCTTTGACAAGCCCACGGCCAAGGCCGTGGTCGCCTCGGCGGGGATCGACACGCCCCCGTGGGTGACGCTGCCGGCCACAACCTTCCGCGAGCTCGGGGCGGCCGCGGTGTTGGAGCGGTTGCTGGCTCGACTGCATCTCCCGCTGATGGTGAAGCCGGCGCAGGGCGGATCAGCGCTGGGGGCGACCGCGGTGCGCACGGCGGAGGGCCTGTCGGCGGCCATGGTGACCTGCTTCTCCTACGGTCCGACCGCCCTGGTGGAGAGCTATGTCGAGGGCGTCGAGGTGGCCGTGTCCGTGGTGGACACCGGCGACGGCCCCCTGGCACTGCCCGCCGCTGAGGTGGTGGTGCACGACGGTGGCCCCTACGACTACGAGGCCCGCTACACCGCTGGGGCGACGGACTTCTTCGTGCCGGCCCGGCTCTCCGCCGAGATCGCCGGTCGGGTCGGGGAGGTCGCCGTACGCGTCCACGAGGTGCTGGGGCTGCGCGACGTGTCGCGCAGCGACCTGGTGGTGGACGGCGACGGCATCGTGCACTTCCTCGAGGTGAACGTCAGCCCCGGCCTGACAGAGACCTCCCTGCTGCCCATGTCGGTCGCCGCGGCCGGCCTCGATCTCGGGGTGCTCTTCCGCGACCTGCTGCAGCAGGCCCTCGTCCGGCGCAGCTGACCGTCAGGTCGAGGGCGGGCCCGCCTCCAGGGTGTCGAGGATCCGCTGCAGGTCCGCACTTCCGCCGAACTCGATGGTGATGCGCCCCTTGACGCGCCCGACCTCGACCTTCACCCGCGTGTCGAAGCGCTCCGACAGTCTGCTGGCCACCGCGGCCGCCTCAGGCGGCTGTGCGCGAGGGCGGCGGGGCGCCCGAGTTGGCGGGGGCGCGTCCCCGACCGAGACGAGTTCCTCCACCGCCCGGACCGAGAGGCCCTCGGCCACGATGCGCGTCGCCAGCCGCTCCTGGGCGTCGGAGTCGCCGAGCCCCAGCAGCGCCCGGGCATGCCCGGCCGACAGCACGCCGGCGGCCACCCGACGCTGCACCGCCGCCGGGAGGTTGAGCAGTCGGATGGTGTTGCTGATCTGCGGCCGTGACCGGCCGACCCGCCGGGCGAGCTCCTCGTGCGTCGCCCCGAACTCCTCCAGCAGCTGCTGATAGGCGGCGGCCTCCTCCAGCGGGTTCAGCTGTTCGCGGTGCAGGTTCTCCAGCAGGGCGTCGCGCAGCAGGGCGTCGTCCGGCGTCTCCCGCACGATGGCAGGGAGCAGGTCCAGCCCGGCCGCCTGGGCGGCGCGCCACCGCCGCTCACCCATCACCAGCTCGTAGGACGACAGGCCGGTCTGGCGGACCACCACCGGCTGCAGCACCCCGACCTCCGTGATGCTGGCGACCAGCTCGGCGAGCGCGTCGGCATCGAAGGCCTGCCGGGGCTGCCGCGGGTTGGGGACGATCGAGGTCGGCGGGATCTCGCGGAACACCGCCCCCCGGACCGCCGGAGCGGCCGGGATGAGCGCCCCGAGCCCGCGTCCGAGCCCTCCCTTGCGCTCGGCCACGTCAGTCCTCCTGCGCCGCTGGGGATCTCAGCAGGAGCGGACCCGGGGCGTCGGGGATCGTCGGGATCGCCGTGTCCGCGCCGTGACCCCGGTCGGCCAGCTCGCGGGCCGCGGCGACGTAGGCCTCCGACCCCCGCGACGACGGGTCGTAGGTCAGCACCGACTGACCATATCCGGGGGCCTCACTGACCCGGACGTTGCGGGGGACCACGGCCTGCAGCACCAGCGGCCCGAAGTGCTCGCGCACCTGGTGCACCACGTCGTCGGCCAGCCGCGTCCTCGCGTCGTACATGGTCAGCACGATTGTGCCGACGTGCAGCTCGGGGTTCAGGTGCGCGCGCACCAGGTCGATGGTGGCTAGCAGCTGCCCGAGACCCTCGAGCGCGTAGTACTCGCACTGGATGGGGATCAGCACCTCCCCGGCGGCGACCAGCGCGTTCACCGTCAGCAGGCCGAGGGAGGGCGGGCAGTCGATCAGCACGTAGTCGACCGGCTCGGGGTAGGCCTGCAGGGCCCGGTTGAGCCGGGATTCCCTCGCGACCACGCTCACCAGTTCGATTTCGGCCCCGGCCAGGTCGATGGTCGCGGGCACCACGAGCAGGCCCGGCACGCCGGCGGCTGGCACCACCACGTCCAGGATGGGACGACCGGCGATCAGGACGTCGTACGCCGACGGCGTACCGCTCTGATGCGGGACGCCCAGCGCGGTGCTCGCGTTGCCCTGCGGATCGAGGTCCAGGCATAGGACGCGGGCGCCCTGTTGGGCCAACGCCACGCCGAGGTTCACCGCAGTGGTGGTCTTGCCGACGCCGCCCTTCTGATTGGCCACGGCCAGCACGCGCCGCGTTTCACGTGGAACGCTCACGTCGACTTCCGCACCCGGACCACGGTGGCCATCTGCCCGTCACCGGCCGCCAGCTCGAGCACCTCCGCGGCGGAACCCATTCCGCGCAGCAGGGCTGCCGCCGCTGCCACCTCGTCCCGCGCGCCGGCTCCCCGCAGCGCCAGGACCGCGCCGCCGGGTGCCAGCAGGGGCAGGGTCCAGGGCACCAGTCGCGCCAACGGGGCCACCGCGCGCGCCAACACCACCGGTGCCGTACGTCGACCGTGCAGCTCCTCCGCTCGGGCCCGCACGACGTCGACCTGCTCCGCCAGCTGCAGGCTGGCCACCGCCATCCGCAGGAAGTCCACCCGTCGCTGCAGGGGCTCCACCAGCGTCACCCGCAGATCGGGTCGGGCCACGGCGAGGGCGAGGCCGGGCAGACCTGCGCCGGAGCCGATGTCCAGGCAGGCGGCGCGTGACGGCACCAGAACGCTCAGTACGGCGCAGTTGAGCAGGTGCCGACTCCACACCCTGGCACCCTCCCGCGGGCCCAACAGGCCCCATGTGATCCCCTCGGCGACCAGCAGCGCGGCGAACCGCTCCGCGACCGGCAGTCTGTCACCGAACACGCCCGCTGCCCCGGCCGGTGCCGGGGGCGTGACCGGGGGCGCGGTGATCGCGGGGGATGCCGCGGCGGGCCGAGACGTCACGCAGGGAGGACGACGACCCGGCGCTGCGGCTCCTCGCCCTCGGATTCGCTGCGCACGCCGGCCACCCCGCCGACCGCGTCGTGCACGACCTTGCGCTCGAACGGCGTCATGGGGGCCAGCCGCTCCTGCTGACCTGAAGCAAGCACCCGGGCGGCGGCGGCGGCACCGGTCTCGGTGAGCTGGGTGCGCCGTGCGGATCTGAATCCGGCGATGTCCAGCATCAACCGGCTGCGCCCGCCCGTGGCCGTGAGCACTGCCAATCGGGTCAGCTCCTGCAACGCTTCCAGCGTCTCACCCTGGGGACCCACCAGCCGGGAGAGATCCTTCGCCCCGACGATCGCCACGACTGCCCGGTCCCCCTCCACGTCGAGATCGAGGTCGCCGTCGACATCGACGATGTCAAGCAGGCCTTCGAGGTAGTCCGCAGCCACCTCCCCCTCCTGCTCCAGATCGGGCGCCGTCCGACGGGCGACAGGCGGGGCATCCTGGCCCCCACCCTCTGGGGCTGCTGCGGTCCCGGATGTTCCGTCGGGCTGCGGCTCGGGCTGCGGCTCGGTCTGCGGCTCGACATCGCTGTCGGGTCGGGCATGCGTCACGGCGTGCTCCTCCTGCTGTCTGCTGCGGGTCGTGAAGGGTGCGGCCGGGCGCTAGCGACGACCGCCCCGGCGCTTGCCCTTGCTGGCGCCGCGCCGCTGGCGGGCCCGGCTCGGGGGGGCGCGGCGAGCCGCGGGTGGGCTCGGCTTTGCTGCCCTCGGGGGCGGCGGTGCATCCTCGCGCGGCGTGCCGTCGTCCGGCGCCTCGGCCCCCGCCGCCGCCAACGCGGGGGGCTCGCCGTCGCCGTGGTGCGGCCCCGGCCGCCGCTCCTGCCGCCGTCGGACCGCCGGTGGCGGCGGTGGCGGCTCCTCCACCTTGCCCTTGCGAAGGGACGGCCGCGCCGGGCCGCTCGCCCCGGAGGCGCCCGGCCGGGCTGCCACGGGCTGCCCGGGCACCACCGGCGGCATCTTGCGCAGCACGAAGAACTGCTGACCCATACTCCACAGGTTCGTCGTCATCCAGTAGAGCAGCACGCCCACCGGGAATCCGAAGAAGATGCCCGAGACGCCCAGCGAGATCGGGGCCAGGTAGAGGAAGACCCGCTGCTGGGTGCGCTGGGAGGGGTCGACCGGGCCGTTGCGACCCATGATCTGCTTCTGGGTCAGAAATGTGGTGGTGCACATGATCACCACGAGGATCAGCGTGACGACGCGCACCGGGGCGTCGCTGACAGGCGGTGTGAAGAATTTGAGGATCGCGCTCGGGCTGTTGAAGGCCACCGAGAGCGGGACGCCGAAGATGCGCGCGTTGCCGATCGTCTCTACCTGGTGCTGGGTCAGCCCATGGTCGGGGTAGAAACCGAGTGGCCGACCGGCCGGCATCGTGGGACGGAAGCTGCGGAGCACCCGAAAGAGCGCGATGAACAGCGGGATCTGAGCGAAGATCGGCAGGCAGCCCAGCAGCGGGTTGCCGTGCTCCCGCTGGAGCTTCATCAGTTCCTCGTTCATCTTCTGCTTGTCGTTCTTGTGCTTCTCCCGGATCTCCTTCATCTTCGGCTGGATCATCTGCAGGGTGCGCTGGCTCTTGATCTGCTTGACGAACAGCGGGAAGAGCACGAGCCGCACACCGGCGGTCAACAGCACGATCGACAGGGCCCAGCCATAGCCGTTGGTCTCTCCGAAGACAGGCTGGAGCCCCGCGTGGATGCCCACGACCGCGTGCGCGACCGCGCTGTAGAGGTCATCGATGATCGACACGGAGCGCTCCTCGGGAGTGGCCGGCATGGACGATCGGTCGGGGTGGCACGGGGTCAATCCCCGCGCCGCCCCAGGGGTGGCAGCGGGCCAACCGGCGCAGGGCCAGCCAGCCACCGCGCGCGGCGCCGTGCGTTGCGATGGCCTCCGCGGCGTACCTGCTGCACGACGGCTCGAACCGGCAGCGCTGACCCAACAGGGGGCTCACCAGCAGGCGATAGGCGCCCAGCACGCCGAGGAGCACCCAGGCCAGCGGTGACCGGGCCAGCGCGGTGGCCACCACCGCCCTCATGCCGACCGCCCACGGGGCCGGCGCTCGCGAACCGCTGTGGCCCCCGCCCATGCACGGTCCAGGTCGGCCGCCAGCTCCGCCCACGGACCGGGCAGCGACGGTGACGCCGCGACGCGCACCACGACCGCGGCGCCAGGGGGCAGGCTCGGCAACCGCTCGGCCAGGAGGTGGCGGAGCTGCCGGCGCACGCGATTGCGCCGCACGGCCGAACCAACCGACTTGGGTACGACGGTGCCGGCGCGGGCTCGGAATCGACCGACGCCGTGGTCCTCGATCGCCGTGTCTGGGCCCGACGGCAGCAGTATCCGCACGGTCACCGGCCCTGAACTCGCCCGACGGCCGCGACGTGCCACGGCACGATGCTCCGCAGCGGTGCGCACACGAGCAGTGGCTGGGAGCATGGAGGCGCTCGCGCGGACCGGTCGGCTCGGGCGGCGGGTCGGAAGCGGGTGCCGGCTCAGGCGGAGAGCTCGGCGCGGCCCTTGCGGCGGCGACCGGAGAGGATCGCGCGGCCGGCCCGGGTGCGCATGCGCAGGCGGAAGCCGTGGGTCTTGGCCCGGCGGCGATTGTTCGGCTGGAAGGTGCGCTTGCTCACGGCTGCGGTCCTCGGGTCGGTGGGTCGGGGTGTGTCGGATGCTCGATCTACCCGTGCGGCGTCACCCGGCGACGGGGGCGACCCGTGTCGCAGACTATGCGATGCCTCCGTCGACGGTACACGTCCGTTCCGTCCCCTCGGCGGCGCGCCAGTCGAGGACCGGGTCCTGTGGACGGTCCTCGACGCGGCGTGACGACGCTGTTAGCGTCCCCGCGCGCCGGGTCTTCCCCGGGAGTCCCCCCAGGGGCGTGCGTCGGGCCTGGTCTGCGCCGGGCGCCCGCTCCGGTCGGCGCTCCCCACCTGGCCAGTGGGGTCACGCCTGACCCGACCGCAGGCGCTCGTGCACAGGGTGTGGACTCGCCTGTGGACAGCCGCGACCCGACCGTGTGGAGGCCCGCTGGTGACCGAGCTCGACGCACGCACAGCGCTGTCGGGGCCGACACCCGGCCAGGAGCTGGCCGGAGCGGTGGCGCCGGACCTCTCCGCCAACCTGGCCGCCGTCTGGGACGACGTGCTGGCCGGGCTGAGCAGCGCGGGGAGCGAGGCGATCGGTGCCCGCGACCGGGCCTGGTTGCGGCTGACCAGGCCGCTGGGGGTGGTGGGCGGCACGGCATTGCTCGCCGCACCCAACGACTTCACCAAGGAGCTGCTGGAGAGCAGGTTCCGCCCGCTCGTGCAGGCTGCCTTGACGCGGGCCCTCGGTGCCGAGCTCCGGGTGGCCGTCACCGTGGAAGCGCCCGCGGAGCAGGGGGCCGACCCCGAGCGGCCCGGCACCGAGCAGACGGTGGCTCCGGGCGCCGCGGTCGCCGAGGAGCCGCCAGCCCCCCGGCCCGTGCGTGAGCCCGTCCCGGTCGCTCGCGCGGAGCCGGCCCGGCTCAACGCCAAGTACACGTTCGACACCTTCGTCATCGGGTCCAGCAACCGCTTCGCCCACGCCGCGGCCGTTGCGGTCGCCGAGGCCCCCGCGAAGGCGTACAACCCACTGTTCGTCTACGGCGACTCGGGCCTGGGCAAGACGCACCTCCTGCACGCGATCGGTCACTACGCGCAGCATCTGTTCCCGCCGTTGAAGGTCCGCTACGTGAGCTCCGAGGAGTTCACCAACGACTTCATCAACTCGATTCGTGACGACAAGAAGCAGGCCTTCCAGCGCCGCTACCGCGACGTCGATGTGTTGTTGGTCGACGATATCCAGTTTCTGGAGAACAAGGTGCAGACGCAGGAAGAGTTCTTCCACGTGTTCAACACACTGCACAACAACGACAAGCAGATCGTGATCAGCAGCGACCGCCACCCCAAGCAGCTGTCCACGCTGGAGGACCGGTTGCGCAACCGGTTCGAGTGGGGTCTGCTCACCGATGTCACCCCCCCTGAGCTGGAGACGCGCATCGCGATCCTGCGGCGCAAGGCCGCCCAGGAGTCATTGACCGCCCCCGACGACGTGCTGGAGTTCATCGCCAGCAAGGTCGAGCGCAACATCCGCGAGCTCGAGGGTGCGCTCATCCGCGTCACCGCCTTCGCCAGCCTGCAGCGCAGCGGGGTCGACATGCGCATGGCCGAGGTGGTCCTGAAGGACCTGGTCGGCGGCCCTGGCGGCGCGGAGGTCACGGCGGCGATCATCATGGGCGTCACCGCGGAATACTTCTCGATCTCGATGGACGACCTGTGCGGAAGCGGCCGCTCCCGGGTGCTGGTGAACGCCCGCCAGATCGCGATGTTCCTCTGTCGCGAGCTCACCGACCTCTCCCTGCCCAAGATCGGGCAGAACTTCGGTGGCAAGGACCACACCACGGTGATGCACGCGGTGAAGAAGGTCGGCGGACTGATGGCCGAGCGCCGGGCTCTCTACAACCAGGTCACGGAGCTGACCAACCGGGTCAAGACCCGGGCGCGTCAGTCGTGACGCCCGCCGGGACCACGTCGGTGGCAGCCGTTGGGCGTGGCGTGTGCCCACAGCATGTGCACGCAGCTGTGGACAGCGGCTCTCTGAACGGGGACGGAACGTGCACGGGGCGGGAGGACGCCTGCACCGTCCACCGCGGCCGGGAGCCGCTCCCCCGCTCGTCCACACGGACCGTGACGCCCGGCGTCCCTCGTGACCTGCGGGAATGCGCCCTGTCCACAGCGATGCGGGTGCCTACGACGATCCCTACCGTTCTCTCTCTTCCTCTTCACGACCTACCAGGGGCTGGGGACAGCGCGAAGATGACATCGGATCGTCGGGTGGACCGCCGGGCGGACGGCCGCACGAGTGGAGGTGCCCGGTGAGGTTCCGGGTGGAGCGCAACGACCTGACCGACGCCGTCGCCTGGACGGCACGGACCCTGCCCGCCCGCGCCACCGTGCCGGTCCTCTCGGGACTGCTCCTGGAGGCACGCGAGGGGACCGACGACGACCCGACCGGCCTGCAGCTGTCCGGATTCGACTTCGAGGTCGCTGCCCAGGCGCAGGTCGAGGTCACGGTCGCCGAGCCGGGCCGGGTGCTTGTCTCCGGCCGGCTGCTGGCCGAGATCACCCGCAGCCTGCCAGCGGCGCCGGTGGAGATCGCCACCGACGGCACCCGGGTGGTGCTCAGCTGCGGGTCGACCCGTTTCACTCTGCCGACCATGCCGGTGGAGGACTACCCGCCGCTGCCCGGCATGCCGCCGGCAGCCGGCCGCATCACCAGCGCGGCCTTCGCGACGGCAGTGGCGCAGGTCGCGGTCGCCGCCGGTCGCGACGACACCCTGCCGGTGCTGACCGGCGTGCGGATGGAGATCGAGGGCACCGGTCTCACCCTGGCCGCCACCGACCGCTACCGGCTCGCCGTCCGCGAGCTGGCGTGGCGTCCGGACGCCACGGACCTGTCCGCCGTCGCGCTGGTGCCGGCACGGACGCTGTCGGAGACCGCGAGGGCGCTCGCCGGCGGCGCGGCCGAGGTGACGCTGGCGCTGGGCAGCGGAGCACAGGGTGAGGGGATGGCCGGGTTCAGCAACGGCAGGCGCAGGACGACCACCCGCCTGCTCGAGGGCGAGTTCCCCAAGTACCGGGCGCTGCTGCCCAGTTCCTTCGAGGCCGTCGCCGACGTGAACACCGCCACCCTGACCGAGGCGGTCAAGCGGGTGTCCCTGGTGAGCACCAGCCGCACCGCACCGGTCCGGCTTGCCTTCACCGATGGTGAGGTGGTGCTGGAGGCCGGATCGGGTGAGGACGCGTCCGCCCGCGAGGAGCTCGAGGCGGCGTTCGAGGGTGAGTCGCTCACCATCGCGTTCAACCCGCAGTTCCTGCTCGACGGGCTTGGTCAGATCGACAGCGACACGGCGCGGTTGTCGTTCACCAGCGCCACCAAGCCCGCGATCATTACCGGCAAGGCCGAGGGGGATGCCGCCGGGGGCGACACGCAACCGGACTACCGCTACCTGTTGATGCCGGTGCGGCTCCCCGGGTAGGCCCTGCGGCAGGGTGACCAGACCGGTCAGACCTCTCAGACCTCTCAAGGATTGGAGCCGGCGTGCAGATCGGGTTGGTAGGGCTGGGCAAGATGGGCGGCAACATGGCCGAGCGGCTGCGCCGCGGCGGTCACACGGTGACGGGTTACGACCCCCACTCGGACAAGGCCGACGTGCATTCTCTGGAGGATCTCGTCGCCGCGCTGCCCTCCCCCGCTGTGGTGTGGGTCATGGTCCCGGCCGGCGCCCCGACGCAAGAGGTCATCGACACCCTCAGCGGGCGGATGCACCCGGGCGACATCGTGATCGACGGCGGCAACAGCAACTACGAGGACGACCAGCTCCGTGCAGCCGCCCTCGCGGAGAAGCAGATCGGTTTCGTGGACTGCGGCGTCAGCGGCGGCGTCTGGGGCCTCACCGAGGGCTATGCCCTGATGTGCGGCGGGTCCGAGGCCGACGTCGCCGTGGTCCAGCCCATCTTCGACACCCTGAAGCCCGAGGGTGACTCCGGCTTCGTGCACGCGGGCCCGGTCGGTGCGGGGCACTTCGCCAAGATGGTCCACAACGGCATCGAGTACGGCCTGATGCAGTCCTACGCCGAGGGGTGGGAGCTGCTGATGGCCAGCCCCCTGCTGCACGACGTCCCCGGTGTGATCAGATCCTGGACGCAGGGCACCGTCATCCGCAGCTGGCTGCTCGACCTGCTCGTGCGCGCGCTCGACGTTGACGCCGACCTGTCCGAGCTGCGGGGCTACGCCGAGGACTCGGGCGAGGGGCGTTGGACGGTCAAGGCCGCCATCGACCACGCCGTCCCCATGCCGGCCATCACCGCCTCACTATTTGCCCGCTTCTCCTCCCGTCAGGACGACAGCCCCGCCATGAAGGTCGTCGCTGCCCTGCGCAACCAGTTCGGCGGGCATGCGGTGACCAGCGCGGCCGGCAGCGAGCAGAAGCACGGCGCCGACGAGCCAGGGGGCGAGTCGGTGGACCGCGCCGCCGGCACCGCGTGAGTGCATGCACGTCACCCACCTGTCGCTGACCGACTTCCGGTCCTGGGCCGGCCTCGAGCTCCCGCTCGAGGCCGGCACGACGGCGCTCGTGGGGCCCAACGGGCAGGGCAAGACCAACCTCGTCGAGGCCCTGGGCTACGTCGCGACGCTGGGCAGCCACCGGGTCGCCGTCGACGCGCCGCTGGTCGGACGGGGCGCCGAGCGCGCCGTCATCCGCGCAGCGGTGGCCCGCGACGGCCGCAGCACCCTGGTGGAGCTGGAGCTCAACCCGGGCAAGGCCAACCGCGCGCGACTCAACCGCTCGCCGGTGCCGCGGGCGCGCGAGGTGTTGGGAATCCTGCGCACCGTGCTGTTCGCACCCGAGGACCTGGCGCTGGTCAAGGGCGATCCCGCCGAGCGCCGCCGGTTCCTCGACGACCTGCTGGTGTCCCGCCAGCCGCGATGGGCCGCGGTGCGGGCCGACTACGACCGGGTGCTCAAACAGCGCAACGCCCTGCTCAAGACCGCCGGCGGAGCCCGCCGGGCCGGCGCGAGCGGCGACCTGCGCACCCTCGACGTCTGGGATGCCCACCTCGCGCGGGCGGGCGCCGAGCTGCTGGCCGGCCGGTTGGAGCTGGTCGAGGCGCTGCGCCCGCTCGCCGACAAGGACCACGCGATCATCGCCCCGGGCGGCCAGGCAGCAGGCGGCACCCTGGTTCTCGACTACCGGTCCGCGGTGCCCGAGGCGGTGCCCGGCAGCACCGACACGGACCTGCTCGCCGACGCGCTGCTCGCCCAGATCGCCGGCCGACGGGGGGAGGAGCTCGAGCGCGGTGTCAGCCTGGTCGGCCCGCACCGCGACGACCTCGTGCTGACGCTCGGCGGCTTCCCGGCCAAGGGGTACGCCAGCCACGGCGAGAGCTGGTCGGTGGCCCTGGCGCTGCGGCTGGCGTCGTATGACCTGCTCAGCGCCGACGGGGGTGAGCCGGTCCTGCTCCTCGACGACGTCTTCGCCGAGCTCGACGTGGGGCGGCGCTCCCGGCTTGCCGGGCTGGTCGCCCCGGCCGAGCAGGTGATCGTCACGGCCGCGGACGGCGGTGACGTCCCGGTGGAGCTCACCGGCAGTCGCTACGACGTGCTGGCCGGTGGCGTGACGAGGGTCCGGTGACCACGCCGTCGGGCGCCGACCTCGTCCGCGAGGCGCTGGACCGGGCCAGGGCCGCCGCGGCCGCCCGCCGCGCCGAGCAGGCGGACACCGCCCGCGTCGACGCCTCCCGGGCCGCCGCCGGCCGTCGCCGCGCTGCCCGACCGGCTGGGCCGTCCCG